>Ga0307517_10004282_pt1 | contig 21993 bp, 7 predicted proteins | sample 23_EM_MG_FD_194515 | JGI IMG/M metagenome (GOLD analysis project Ga0307517, IMG submission 194515) | Populus trichocarpa ectomycorrhiza microbial communities from riparian zone in the Pacific Northwest, United States - 23_EM | ecosystem: Host-associated > Plants > Roots > Unclassified | place... | reverse complement strand
AATTTATTATTTTTGTTGCGTATATATTTTTAGGATACCCTTTAATTGTATCTAGTAGTTAGTTGTTTAGATTGATAAGACATAAGAGTTCAAATCCTATTTTTAAAGCATTTGAGGTTAAAAAATATTCTTAGAAGAAGAGATCAAAGTATTTTGCAATTAGCCTAGATGCTTGCTCCATAATTAAAATGTATTTTGCAGTTCAAAATTTCTTAATTTTTCAAGTATTTCAAAGATCTGATTATCGTATGACTTGAAAATTTTACAATTTAAAAAGTATTTTGCTCACAAAATTCAACTAGAAAGGGAGGTGGTTTACTATGTAAAAGCTGGTTTCCGAACATCTGAACTGTCAAGAAACTACTTGCAAAACATTATTACAACACACTTTTCAATTTTTAGGATCCCAAACGTGTTCTTATCGGCGAACCTCACGTGGAGTCAGGTGAAGAATTTATCGAGCGGGCACGCGCGTGCGCACAAAAGGTTATGTTTCCTCTTACAGAAGAATTCGCTCGGCTCGAAGCGGAGCCAAGCTGAAGCTGGATTAAATATTTTAAAGGTAAAATTTGGAGAAGTGTCTCAATCGCGATACACGGGGTCGGTTGGTGGGGCCCAGCGTGATAGTTATGAAAAACATTAAAAAGAAATAACATTATTATAAAAAAAAGGAAACAAAGGAGACCCAACCAACCAGAGGCCGCGTGCAATTGCTGGTAAACATGGATAATATATTTCATCATCCTCAAAGCCACCAGATCTTAAAGAACAAAATATTATTTAGTTTGTTATTTTAAGGTTGTCGTTATTTTATTTTTCAGTTAGCTTGGGAGCTTAATTTGCTCCTTGTACGAAGCGCAGGGTGGAGAAAGGGAGGCTGTCAATGAATTCCATTGCGTTAAACTTTTCTGATTCGTGAACTATATATATGAGAAATTCAAGATTTAGATTCTGATTTATAATGAATTTTTAGTTAAATTAGATAAAATATTAATTTAATAAAATCTATTTAATTTTATTAGATTTTTTAGTAATTTAATTGATTGATAATCCAAACTTGATTCAAATCTAATCGAGGGAACAATTAAAAAATCTTTGTTGTTTTTATAAAAATAATAGATCAGTTAATCTGAAATGATCCAACCCTCTATCTTTTCATTTTTTTAGTTTAATTTCTAGTACAATAACAATGATTAATACAATCCAAGCACAAAAACTTGTTATTACCATGCATGTTTGATAAACATTTATACATGAGTTGGTGAAGGTTCAATCTTGAAGTTGACCTACAATACAATACACTACTGTAACTACGCACAGTCAGCAAACAAATTACCATAGAAAATACAAAGAAATAGAGAAGTTAATTGCTTCCCAGTGATTGATTTAGATAATAAAGAGAGTAACATTCTTCCAATATTTTTTTCATTTCTATATTGTAGTTAATATAAGTATATATATATATGAAAGAAAAATACATAATTAATGAATGATTATATTATTTATAAAATTTCCGAATTTTAAAAAGATAAAAAAAAGAGAGGAGAGGTTGTAGCTTTATGTATAGGAGGGAGGGAGGGTTTGCCCTAACCAGGTGACCACCATCTGAAAATATCATCCATTAATTGATTGCACTAGATGTGCATCAATGGCACTTACACGTCGATCTTTTTTCTTTTTCCATCTTTTTTTTTTGGTTAATTAAGTGTTTGTTCTTTTAAAGAACCCCAACTCATCTTCACCGTTTGATATTCTCACATCATCACCGATCTTCTCTCTCTTTTGTGACCTCAATAGCTGAACATTCTCTTCTATAGTCTCCATCAGTTGCTGGTAGAGGTTACCTCCTCTATCTCTCTCCCTCTCGAAAGCATAGCTTGAGCCATTATACGCCCCCTTTTCTTCGTGCAAAGCTTTTCCAGCAATCAATCTCCCACTTAAACGAGACCACAGAGAGAGAGAGAGAGAGAGAGAGAGCGCGAGAGAGATTAGTAGCGCATGTGTGTGCTTCTACTCATTTTCATCTCCTTGCTTCTTATTTAACCCTATCTCTTTTCTCTTCCCCAATCTTCAAGTACCTTTCCTTCCCTTTTCCCTTTCGCAGCCCCTTTCTATTCCTTTCCTCGGGATCTGATCATTCCCTTCTCTTTTAGTCTCTTTGGACAACTACTAGACATTCCATCAATCAAGAGCACAGGTAGTTGGGGATTCAGTTCAATTCCCGAGGATCACTTTTATTGCGTTCTTCTTTCTTGTTTGTTTGTGTTTCTTCTTTCTTTCTGTGTTTTTTTTTTGTCTGGTTCCGTTTCCTTGTTAAAAAGGTAAAAGTGGAAGTGATCACAAAAGCTAGCTTAAAGTGTCTCTTGAGCTTATTGGTGGGTTCGAGTTTGGATTCATTAGCAACCAGATCTAGCAGGGATTTTTTACTTGGCAAGAGTGCATTCTATCTAGAGGATTTTCAAGGTTGGGTATCAAGAGCTTCCTCTGCTCCTTTCTTAACTCTTTCTGATATAGCTTCTTCTCCTTCTTCTAATTCTTTTCTTCTCTTTCTAGGGTTTTTCTCTCTGTCTGTGTTTTTTTTCCCCGTATGCCTTGAAGATTAATTTTGTTATCCCTTAATCTGAATGATAATCTCTAATATTGGAGAACTCCTTTGTCGCCAGCAAAGTAGAAGATACGGATTTCATATTTTTATTTAAATTGAAGCTATGATAACCACAAGATCACTATTCACGTCTTTGAGGATAAATTTGATCGAATGTTTTTTTCCCTTACATTGTGCATGATTTCCTGGTCTTAGAATATCATTTCATGCATTGGCGGCTAGCATATCGGTATGTTCTTTACCAAAAAACAAAAAAAAACATATTGAAATAATCAAAGTGCATGAGTTCCAATCTTTTTATTTAATTTCTTTTTCTTCTTGTAATTCATATTTTCTACAATTGTTTGGCTTATCAAAGCCTTATTTCATTCATCAAGAAAAATAAAAAAGATGGCTTTGACTTGATGAAGTGACCATATTATTCAATATTAAGTTTATTAATTATTTTGAAAGAATCACAATGAGAGTGAATATATGTTTACATATCATATGCTTTTTCTCTCTTCATTTTGACACATCTATGCTAAGATCTTACCTCATATATCATGCATGCTTTGGAATGAATTATTTTTTATGTGGTCATGAAGATCAATATTCATAAAGGATATGGGTACTGTACTGTCTATGACTACCATGATTATTACAGTAGAAATTCGTGTTTGTAGCAAGTTCTTGCAGCATATTGTAGACATTTTTATTTACAGTAAGTTCTTGCATCGTATTAAATTGTCCTCTCTTTACCCCTTCTCTTGATGCATACTGCCTATTTCTTATTTATTAATGTTGAATAGGTTAAAAGAAAGGCGATATAAAGCAAAGACACACACACACACAAACACACACTAAGATGCCAGTTCTTGTTAATTTATGATGTTCTTCAATATGGATTTCATTGCATATAATTCTTCCTTGTGGATGTTTCAAAAAGTAAAGGTGTTAAATTTTGTTTCCCCGTAATTATCCAACATACACCTTTTTTGAGTGGAGAGAACCCTTTTTGATCATTAAACTTTCTTTGAGTCATATGTGAAGTAAAAGCAACCTTCTGTTTATTTTTGATTGAATGAAGGATATTATATCTCATACAAGGACGATAGTAATCATAACAATTTACTAGCTAGTTGTTTCGCCTTATATATTTTGTGGATGTTATTCATTAATTTATCTTCTTTTTTATTTATTTATATTTGGAACTATCTTTTATTTCAAATCTTTCTTTTTCTCAGTTACTTTTTCAAGTATGTTTCAACTCTTAGCTAGCAAGTTCACATTAATTTATGGTGTTAAACCATGCATGATCTAACTATGTGTCCACCACCATTTTAATCATATTGAAAAATGCAGAAATCTTAAATACTAAACCTCATCACATAAAGAGGAAAACAATTTTTTTATTCGTAGAATTCTAGCTGTTTGTGACCATTTTGACTTATACATGTTTTCTGGTCTAAACTCTTAGAATCTTATGATTCGTTTTGATGTTAATTAGAGGATACGAGACTAAACAACATAGAATTATGGTTAATCTTTTCATGCATGGAAGATTCTTAAGAACTATTGAAAATGTGAATATGATTTCTGAGTTATTCTCTCCTCTCCCTCTTGCATTGTTTAGTCTTCTTACGCCAAAATGACGATTTTTAAGTTCTGAGATGATAATCAATTATGGAAATTGCCAAGATACTTCTTCTTCTAGCAAAACTGAGGGGTTAATTAATTGCATAATGTTTTTTATTTACATTTTTAAATTGATGAGTCGTAGCTTAATTGGTATTAGTGTTCCTCCTCCTTTTAAGAGGTCTTGAATCCGAACATCTCCTTTATAATTAAAAAAAACAAAAGTAATGACATAATTATAATGGACAAAATGGAGTTTAAGGACTTATTTTTAAGGAAGCCTGTTTTTTTATGGGAAAATTCAGCTTGACAAACGATTCTTCTTGTTAAGAATATTGGCAAAATATTCATAAATAGAAGAATTGATTTTGTTCGCTTAGAGATCACAATGGCGATTAATATCTTAGCTATGAATGGGAAGAATATGTCCACTCTCTTTGTGGCCAATTAAGTGCTGCAAAAATAATGTTTTATTTAATCACTACGTACCTATTGCATTGATTTTCTGGTCAACAAGACATATATATTCCCTGCTGTGTCATATATATATAATCCGGTGGTTGATATATGAACTCTACAATGTTCTTTCACTGCTAGTACTCGCATGCCTAATTAGATTTTGAAAATTGATCACAATATTTTATGTGCGTATAAATCTTCAGTTCATTCAATATAATCTCTGCATCCTTTTACTTACATATGGGTTGATATAGCTACATTTTAATGCAGTTTAAATCTTCAGTTCTTGGAGGAGATGAATACCTTCTCGCATGTCCCCCCGGGCTTTAGATTCCATCCAACAGATGAAGAACTTGTTGATTACTACCTTAGGAAAAAAGTCGCTTCAAAAAGAATTGACCTCGATGTCATTAAGGATGTTGATCTCTATAAAATTGAACCATGGGATCTTCAAGGTACGTAGTATATTAATTAATATTCGCAACTATACTTTGCTAATGACACTTAATTGGAAATGAAAAGGTCGCTAGTTCATGGTAGTATTTTAATTTAATTATTCTTGTTATTTGTTTGAATAGAATTGTGCAAACTCGGGACTGAAGATCAAAATGAATGGTACTTCTTCAGCCATAAAGATAAGAAGTATCCTACTGGAACTCGCACTAATAGAGCGACAAAAGCTGGGTTTTGGAAAGCTACTGGAAGAGACAAGGCTATCTACTCTAGGCATAGCTTGGTTGGCATGAGAAAAACCCTAGTGTTTTACAAAGGACGAGCTCCAAATGGACAAAAGTCAGATTGGATCATGCATGAATATCGACTAGAAACAAATGAAAATGGAATCCCCCAGGCAAGTTATTTTTAATTTTTGCTACTTAACAAAATTCTTCATATAGGCCAATGTGCTATGCTATTTTATCCTTGTTGTCCACCATATATATAATTGACTTGGGAAGAACTCTGTATGCATACTGAAAGGGGCACTCTCGAGAGCTCGTTCTTTCTATTTAGCACTAGTTTGATTGCCAAAAGGCATGCCGAAAGAAATTAAGTGATAACTTGGGACCTCGCTTATGCATATATAATCGTTATTTTTTTTAATTTCCAATTACTAATTAATTATGATGGTTCTAATTCTTATGTACTAATGATGTAAACTGTAGAATGTATAGGATAGATGCTAGCTGTAGTACTTAAAATTGAGGTGTGTGGTGGGGAGATTTTTGGCACATGAATTAGATACAAAGACCCTGTACAGAACAACTTCAGATTCTGTATCGAGTAGAATAACTGACAGTTCCAGCCCTTCAACCTGAGAAGAAGTCAGACACGAAATCAAACTTAATTTAAATTGAGCCTGCTGCAGTTTTTAGCTAGTATTGTTGTTCTACAATTATTTGGGCTGCTTTTAAAAATTAGTAGTAGTAATTCTAAAGTTAAATTGCCTAATATGAGATTGTTGTAACTGCAACAGGAAGAAGGATGGGTTGTCTGTAGGGTGTTCAAGAAGCGAATGCCGACAATGAGAAAAGTTGGTGACTATGACTCACCATGTTGGTATGATGACCAGGTTTCATTCATGCCAGAAATTGATTCTCCAAGGCGAATATCTCAACCTTACGCACCATACCATCATCACTATCATTGCAAGCAAGAACTTGAGTTGCAATACAATATGCCTCATGACCCTTTCCTCCAGCTTCCTCAATTAGAAAGCCCAAAAGTTCCACAATCAGCAGCAACTGCGAGTTGTAATTCAGTTATTGCATATGGTTTTGACAGGACCAATGGGAACACCTTGCAGTCATCTACCCTTACACAAGAAGAAAAAATGCAGCAATGTCATCAACAAAATTTAAACTCACTTCACAATAACAATAATAGTGAGCAAGCTGTAGACCAAGTGACTGATTGGCGAGTCCTTGACAAATTTGTTGCTTCCCAGTTAAGCCATGAGGATGCCTCCAAGGGAACCAATAACTTCTCCAGTACAGCCACCTTTAATGCAGCCGAGCAGATGAACATGCTTGCCAACGAATCCAAAAGGTCAGAAATTGCACAGCAATATGCCTCGACGTCTACGTCAAGTTGCCAAATTGATCTATGGAAGTGAACGCATATAATAATGATTAATTACTAGAAGATGCATACTAATTATAGGAACTGCACTTATTATGGAAAAAGGGCATGTTCCAAGTTTCTGTACATAATAAAACTGAAATGGTATTGTCGTAGCTATGGACTTTCTGTGTCCATACCGATGAATACTAGGTTACTAGTTAGAGAACAAATGCCAAGAAAAAATAAGCTAGTACCTTCAGGTGGACTGTATAGTTGAGATTTGTTGGAATTCACTCAGCTATTGAATGTCGGATGTATCTTTTCTTCAATTTGTATTTGAAGGGTTGTGATTGTAATGGTCCTTTTCTATTTGGATAATCTCTGTAGGTTCAATCGATCCTAGCATTAAGGTGTCTGTTTTAATCTCCCCTTCAGTTTTCACAGCAATTATTTGAAGATTTTTAGTTTCGTTTTTCACTTCTTTTCATAAGAAAAAATGTAATCCACCATGAATGATAGTTATCTATCTCATAAGGAAAGATTCCTCAAGAAGTTGCTGTTTTACTGTCTGCTGCTAGTTCTGCAGCTGTATTTTGTACTCCCTTTTCACCATTGGCTTCCCCCTGGCGTTTTGGTGCTATTACTATACTCTGTGCTTATAAAAAGAACTGCATTTATATATTAAAGTTGTAATTTCTGGATGGCAAATCAATTTGGATCTCTACGGCCCACACAGCCTCATTTATTATTTTGAACTATATATATGTTATGAATATGGGCATATATATATATATATGTTAACATGTTCTCAAAGAATGATGAATATGGGCATCCAATACAATTGCTGTGGATGTCTTTTTTCTTCTTCTTTTGATTTTTTTCCTCCTCATCTAATTACCATTAGATAAATGGCCAATGATGAAGCTAATTAAATATACTTGTTCGGAAGATGCCTAAACCTACCATCTAAATCTGATCATATAGGAAAAGCGTTTAGAACACTAATTTAGATTTCCATCCCTGTTAGTATATAGCAGGAGGAGTGTATGAAAATAATTGTGAAGTATTTAACGAAATGGATATGGTTGATCTTGCATGCGCAAAAGAATAGTTTTGCTAACGCAGTTAAGGTGTGACCAGACCATTTTATTGCTATGATCAGGATATAGGAATAGTGCTTGAATATTCAAAATTATAAGTTTCTGTATCGTAGCAGAATAGTTAGTTTAATTTGTATTCAAAATCTATGATAACATGCTTATCCTAACGTTATTTATGATGCAACAGAAATTAAACCTAACTTATCCCAACACAGCAATCTTTCCTTAAAGATAAACTAACTCACAGGTCCTGGATGTTGAAGGAAGCTGCTTCACCTAATTAAATATAGCTAGGTTTGAACTTTGAATTCTCTACAAATAACAATTTATTTGTTTCAGCTAAAAAACCTCCTAATATTGTTCTGAAGTAGCACGTTAAGCTAAGCAAAAACATGGCATTGTCCCTAAATTTCGAGCTCAAACCAAACATGGCATTGTCCCTAAATTTCGAGCTCAAACCAAACATGGCATTGTCCCTAAATTTCGAGCTCAAACCAAAGAATCGGCACAACTCAATGAAAATCCTATATAGAGTACTTCCCCAAATACCAAAGATAGAGAGAGAAAAAAACTCAGGGAACAGTAATAAGAAGTAGAAAAAGCAGCAATAAAAATCTGTACCCAAACAAAGAAAATGCAACTAGCAAGCTGTTAATTCTCGTGACTTCGAAAAATTACTGTTAGTGTAATAAGCTTGGTCAATTTCCGTCCTCTGTGCACGAGGACGACGCAACTGCTAGTGTGAACCTGTTAAAGAATCGGCATAACGTGTGTGTTAATCTTGTTTCGATGCTCAGGCACCATCCAATCCATGCCTTTATTCTATAATATTATTACGTACCTGTCCAAGAAGATGAACCAAAATGCATCTGAGAATCTTCTTGACAGGTCGAGACTGTATCAAACAAAATTCGATCGAGAACCCAGAACTTCAGCTTCACGGAGGAGCTGCAAGAGCTGGCCTTAGATTCGGATGATTAATGAAAAATCATGTTTATTTGTGTGTACTTGACAGCGAGAAGTACATGTGCTGAAAGTCTTACCAGGGGTTTTAAATACCGATGACAAGGAACGAGGGAACATATTAATCACTCGGCCTCTCATAATAGATAACATGAATAATTAACAAAGAAGATTCAAGTATGTTTGTTCGGGAGTTATTGACCAGGGGAGCAACCTCTTACTTGGGTTGAAGCAGTAAAATCCCTTTAAAGCAATGAAAATTTCCCAAGCGACATAATGAGTGGGCGTGCTCTCATGGACTCAACATGCATAAACTCGTAACTACAACTAGCATGGAGAGAGAGATAGAGAGGCATATGCTTAATGGGAGGACTCCTCAAGGAGGAAAAGGAAAATTGAAAGGACGCGCAATATCTTACTGACTAAGTTTGATATGCTGCAGGCTAGCTTGCACTTTCTCATTAGGGTTTTGTGTTCTCATTGCGTCACTTGTGATAGAAGGTATTTTCCATACAATAATGTCTCTCATTTCATATGAGAGAAGAGAAGGTTCGACCTTGCAAAACCCAAAAGAAGCTAACCATGCGCACTGATGCAGATTGTGTGAGTGAATAATTAGGGTTTTACAATTAAACATGCTGTTTGCAGACTTAGACAGACAACATCATTAACCATGTGAAGCAAACATTATCCATGTGAGGCAGCATTAATTATTGGCGTGCATCCTTGGCCACCCGGATCCCAAACCTCCACAGTTCCCGGAGCCAAATTTCTTTCACTGACTGGAGTATATATATAATACCCCAGTCAGTGAAAGGTACAACCCACCATCAATTGATTATCACGTGAGACATTTCTGTGTCGACGACTACATTAATTTTGGTGTAATCTCCTACATTAAAACTAAAAAAAAAAAAAAGTTTTGTCAATTATAGTAAATTATGGTGGATTTTATATCTAAACTTGATCACAAGATTTAATTTATTTGGGCCTTTATTAATATATTTAAATGGGTTCTTTCCTCTAAATAAAGTTAAGTTGTTTTTTTAAGTAAGTTTTAAGTATTTAAAAAAAAATTAATTTTTTTTTATGTTTTTAGATATTTTAATTAATATGTTGATATAAAAATAAATTTTAAAAATAAAAAAATATATTATTTTAATATATTTTTTAAAAATAACTTTTAAAAAACAATGTTGGTCATCCACATTTTAGAGTATATCATTCAGTGCTTCTCTTATTAGAAAAGCTCACCATCGACATACATACACGCCTGGTTTTATGCTTTTGACTTTTGTAGAAAACCTTGTAGACTTTATGATTTTAATTCGGTAGCCTAAAGATCAAAAGTGGGAAAGATGAAACTATCTTTCTTTTCTATAGAAAAGATGAAACAAGAAAAAAGAAAAAGAAAAAGAAAAAAAAGAAGCAGCTATCAATAATTAGCTTTGCCTTGACTCTCTCTCTCTCTCTCTCTCTGTGTTTGTGATAGGTAGAAACTCACAGAAGGTACGTGATATATACATATAGAAGGAAAATAGTCGATATGGCTTGGAAGCAAAGATGAGATCATGAAAGTTGAATTTGTCATGAGAATTTAGTAGGGTTTTTTTTCCTGTAGAAGGCATGCATGCATGACTCTTCGAGGAAGACAAAGTGGGAGTAGAATTGACAGACTAAAAGGGCACATTTCCTGATTGGCAATTCTTGATGGCCAACCATAAAGGAGACAAGAAAGGCTTAGGCTTGTTGTTTTGTTGGTTCACTTTAGAAATTAAAAGGGAAAGAATTAGAAAAGTAAAGAACAAGCAACTTCGATCGATTTCTTTGTTGGTTGGTTAATGACTTGATGCTTGACTTGGGAGTTGAGAATTGAGATAGGCTTTCCCAGCCTCCACCAGTGTTCTTTAATTTCTGCCATTATATATATAACTTCCTCAACATGGAGGAGCCTATTCCTTTTTCTTTTTCTTTTTCGTTTTCTTTTTCGTTTTCTTTTTTCTCTTTTCTGTTAGTTAACCCTTACCTTGCAAGGAAACATATACGAAGGAACAATTTTATTAGGAAAGCACTAAATGCTCAATACGAAGACAGCATGAAAGCTTTCATAATTACTTAACTTTGTGTACATGTCTCACTGCCTGCATCTACTTTATCACGTACAGCTCTTTGCTTTGTTCATATTTTGATCACAAAATCAACTTTTGTGACTAGATATTGATGGCTTAACAACAAGGGGGTAAAGAACACGGCCATATATCGATACTTGTGCAATTCAGAAAATTTCTCTTCAAAATTGGTTCAAAACATTAATGGCAAGGAAATGTTAATTGCCTCTCCCTTTAACTTTTGTTGTTCTGTTATTTTTTTAAGTGGTTGTTCTGATTCATAAAATTGGGATCACTTTGCCTTGGAACTATTTCGCATCGCAAAGACCAGTGCCTTGATCACAAAAACCATCGCGGCCCAGCAATTTCTGAGGTGGAGCGCTTGACAGGGAGAAGAAGGTGTGCCATAAGCATTTCGTCTGCTGTTTCCGCAGCCTAAGCTTGCTCTGTTGCTTACCCCTGTAGTAGGATTTGTGCCACTCGCATACTTGCAAGAGCCTATATATATATGATCAAACACGAGTAATAATCACATGAATAAATTAAGAATGATAGTGTAGAATCTATGGATAATGATAATCAAACACAATGAGAAACTTGAACTATATGCCATTGACCTATTGTTAAAATATGGTGGTGCATTAACTTGAATTGCTACAAGTCATGAATCCTATCAATTTACTCTTGATAATTTGCTTTTCCTCAATCCAAATTGCTGATGAAAGTGATCAAATTTTCTGAAATATTTATAACTTCTAAATTTGGGACTATTATCTGGTGATCTGCTCTCCTGACCCGTCATATGCATCCCAATAATTAAACTCCAAGATTGAATTAGGATACTCCTCTTGATTGCAGTATCATACAGAACAAATTGCAACCACTGGTCTCATAGAGATCAGAGTTGTTGCATCAGAATAGATAAGTATACCAATCAGATTGGTCAGTTTTCTTCACTTTACAAGACAAACTTCACCAGACTTCAATGAATTTTATCAGAAAAATCAAAGGTATAATCTAGAGAACAAGGACGCCAATTTGCCATGGTGTCAGGATTAATTAAGCCAACTGAAAATAGAGCATGTAATAGTTTCTTTACATGAATAAAAAGAGGATCCTAAAGTAATGATTCATAAAGAAAGGAAAAACATTGGCAGGATATGCAGAAAACAGGTGATGGAACCGCAAACAGTAGCCAGCAAGAGGTGCATGTAAGCATTTTTGAGATCAAAATGAAAGCAACTACTAGTTTATAATAGCACCTGTTTCTGTGGAAGGTCTATAACAGAATCACTGGAGTCAGCACCTGCAATCTGGGCACCCCCAAGATCACAACGTGTGAGTGCTGATCTAACAAGCACAGCATTGGTGAGGTTAGCTTCATTGATAACCTGTTGACAAATGCAGAATATGTTTGTCAGTCACTATGATCCTTGTCAATCCCAAGAATTGGAACCACTTTTAATTTTTTTTTCTATTAGATGATTGAAAGAAATCAATCAAGACATTCCAACTGATTAAACAACATTTCATGCGGTAACATATTTTTCAAGAAAATCTGTATCTAATCCATATAGTAGACACTAGGTTATTTCCTGTGTTACCATTGTAGCTTAGACCAAACAAAAAAATTAGAACATAAAATAATAATATTTAGACAGTAGAAAATTTTAAATTAAGAGTTATTCTAGTATCATATTGTTGATTGGGTAAGTCCCAAGAAAAAAAAAACAGATCTTATTTACTCTAGTTAACCTACCAAACTTGCGACCCGAGTTATGAATTCGATTCAATTAAATTAGTTCTTTTATTTTATTATATAATAAAAAAAATATAAAACTACAATCAACCTAATACTAAAAATGATAAAATTCAATAAAAAATTAACATTAAATTTTTTTTCAGATAAATCGGTTGCAGGTGCCAGTTAAGGGGTATGATTCAAACCCCAACGACAGGTTGCTGGTTTGTTGTGATGAGAAGGTAGAGATTGAATTAGTAAGAAATTTTAGACTGGGAGAAACAGAGGTTTTGGATGATGTCAGATTGGTCAACCTATATATCGAAAACTTCAGATGATGAAACTACTGACTTGATGAAGACAGCCGTGGTGACAAAAGCTAAATGTTATCCATGTCGGACACGAATATATGCTATTCGATGCTTCCCGCCAGGTTGTGGAACAGAGGCGGCACGGATTAATACAGAAGTTGCCCGAGAATCTGTTGCTTTGAAAACCAATGGTTTCAGTCACAAGATACCTAGCCTTGAAATGACTCTGTTAAAAAAGAATGGAGAGGCAACTGAGAGTCATGGACACCAAAAGAATGCTGCATGTGCTCGTGACAGGAACATGTTTCAATCAGATATTGAATGCTGGAAGATTAATAGTGAGAAACAGTTTAAGAATGACTTGGACAAATATTCTGATGGGAAACTCTCAGACCAGATGAATCAACATTTATATAAGAACAACCATTTATGTTCTTGAAATTTAATGCTATTTACTGTAGTTATTATTTTTTAAAAAAAAATTACTGATTTTATTATTGGAGAATTTTTTTAAAAAAAAATTAAAAATTATAAGTGCTAGAAGGCACTTATCATGAGATAATTTCAATACTGTGGAGAATAGGAACTTTTAAACAATATTAGAATTTTTTGTAGGTACTAAAAGGCAGAGATAATTTTAATACTGGGGAGAATAAAAACTTTTAAACAATAATCTTTAATTGGCTCATAATTCAACCACAGAAAACCTTATATTTAAGCATATTGGATTTTGAAGTATTATCATATGTTCAATTAATAAGCTATGCTGAAGTATTAGCATATTGGATTTTGAAGCATAATTTTCTTGTTACACTCTTTCCTATTTGAATTTGCAAAATCTTCTTCAATATCTCTTTCTTTGTTTGCTAGAACTTATTCAAGTTCTACTTGATTTCTAGATTTTTTTTTTATTTGATTTTATTTCATTCCATGATATAAATATAAATCGTTATTTTTCTTTCTATTTATTTTTTAATTTTCACTAATATTTTTAGTTCCATTAAAATCTTAAAAAAGTAATTGGGTGAAAGTTTTTAATTAGATTGTGCTACTTCGAAATCCGATGGCGTTTTTAATTCCAAGAAATTTTGCAATTTTCCCTAGTTTCCTTACCAAATCTCCCATTCAAAAGGGCAGCTTTGATGTTCCTGTTGAAATTGAAGGAGATCCATTAGGTTTGGGCCCTTTGAAAAGATCCAGTCATGTCCAGTGGATTCTTACTGAAGAAACAAGAACGCGAGCCCGAGAAAGTCGCATCCTCGGGCATTATTGGATCAAACAGCTAACCCAATATCATTGCAGGAACTTCGACATCCAGTGACAACATTAAATCTTTGAAATAATTGAACAAGGTCTAGAGACTAAGATTTCACTGGGCATGCTTATAGTTTGTTGCATGAACAATACGAAGGCGTTGAGCTTCCAAGCCAGAAGCAGATTTATATGCTAAAACTATTGGAACGAAAGATTTACCCAGAAGCATACTCATATTCTAAATCCATGATTTCAGATACTGAGTTGAAGAAATCTTCAAAACCCATATTCACCCACATCACCTAGATCTCTTATCATCTTAGATTTCGATCCAAAAAAACATGAAAGCTCCAAATAGATATTTGTGCGAATGACAATTTCATGTCACCAACAACATCTATAGCTTCAAAAGCTAACCCTCTAAGAAAGAAAATCTTAGCTTAAAGGAAATATTATGGGGTTTAAGAGGACTCCTGAAATTCTTAACTACGAAACACTCTCCTATGGACTCAATAATTCCACATCCTTTAAAGATTTTTGTTTGATTCGGTGATTTGTGTTTAGAAAGAGAGAGAAAATGATGCGTGGAAGAGAAATAAATCATCACCAAAGAAAATACAAAAATCAAATATTTTATTTAGTTGATTTTTCAATCCCAAATTACAAACACCAAGATCCCACCCTATAAGAACCTGCCTCGCACCCAAGCAAACCCTAAAAAAACCCACCTTAAAAAACCCAAAGGAACACAACAAATTGACCACCCTCTTCCCACTCTCCTTCCCTTCTCTCTCGTGAACGAAAACCCCAAAACAAAAAATTAACTTTTTCTTGAATGCAGAAACCAAAAGATAATTTTGGGCCTTTAATTATATTTAATATTTGTTAAAATATCAAATTGTTATTCAACCTGAATATAGCTAAAAAACCATAAAAAAATATTTGAGAGTCGGTTTTAAAATTCTACTTTTAAAAAAATGTAATCATCTTATTGTGTTTTAAAAATGTAAAATGATCAAATTGTTTTTCATCAATCTAATAATAACTAAAATGATATTGGTGAAAAGACCAAACTAATTTCATAGCTAGTTCAATAACAAAATAGTTACACTGTTCTAACAGTGTATCTCTCTGTATATACACTGTTTTCCAAGACCTATTAGTTTATTAATAACGATAATAGTAATTCTAGTTGACAATGTTTCAAGAGAAAATGGTCAAGCCATTTGTGGGCTGTCTGGGTTGGTTTGTTTCCTTCCTTTGAACATTCCTTTCCTTGCAATTTTAGTGATTCTTAAATGGTCTTTTATCAGGAAAAACAAAAAGAAAAAAGGGGTGGATTCAACTTTGAACATTCCTTTCCACTCAAGAACCTTGTTACGTTCAAAATCATCTTTCTAAATGGATCATTTTAACTCCCTCGTTAATAGCTCTTGAGCCTTGTTTAATGTCTTCAAGACCTTACAACCTAGTATCTCCTGTACGAAGTCTAGGCCTTCATTGCTACATAAAGTGGGTCTCGGGGATTTCGGCCTCGTTCTCGAAATCAGGCAGTCTTAAATTTATGTATTGTACACGAGATTTTTTACCCCTGTGCCTCCTTTCGATTGATTTACTTTTTTTTAGAAGAAAAAAACTAGTAATTCCATTAATCACCATGCAAATGCTTCATTATTTCTACAGTATAATGACGAAAATTATAACTTTTTTTTTTCCAAAAAAATCATCATAAACCTAGCAGACTGATATCACCTCTCTCTCTCTCTCTCTCTCTCTCTCTCTCTATATATATATATATATATATATATATATATAGGAAGTTTGATTTAACTATTCATATAAATTGTAATATATACTTTATTTTACGGGGGAAAAAAAGTCTACACAAGATAGGAAATGAGAAAATTTTGATATGTAAATAAAAATATTTCATCAAAAGTTTGGAGATTGAACATTGAGGCGAATTTCATGGGAAATTGAGACGAAGATTCTAGTTACGTATTTAAAAAGAATAAGACCAATGGTTTTCCAACTTTCAACCTCGTTTTAGATGGGGTAAACTGAAACATCGTCGATTTAGTTAGCAACCAATGATATTGGCTTAAATCTATTATATGACTAACTTTTAAAGATGTATTGTTTTATCTTCATATTCATGATCTCATAATGGGTTTTGTCTTGAAAGTGTATCTTTCAAGGAAAAATTTAATCCTGAAATCTATAAGTTGCTTGGATTTTAGATTCCTAAGCATTGTGAGATAATGATAACATCATAACCTTTCTAGTCAAGAGACATGAGAGCGGAGAACACATAGTTCACATTTCTATAAACTACGTACATCAAGGATGATGTTAGCTTAAAACTGCTTCATGACTGGCCTTTCAAGATGTATTGTTTTATGTTTGAGCTCATGGTGATCTTGCTGTGAATTTTGTTTTGAAAAAGATATCTTTTAAAAAAATAAGTAATACTCATAGGTTGTAAGATACCTCAACCCTCGAATTCTAGCAAATGTGGAATATTAATATTACCAGCCACCGTAACTCACGCATGCTTACAGTCAAGGAGTTGTCAATTTTAAAAGCATCTAGTCAGTTTGGTCAAATGGTTCAAGTTCAGAACATGTAGAGAACCATTTTAACTTGAAACTTTTTCCCACGATCACTAGCTAGCTAGTAAGAGGTTAAAACATAATTTCACTTGACTAAGGCGATCCTTCCACTTGGTGTCCTTGACTCTATGATCTTTATATATCCAAGTTGAAAAACAAGGTCAGGGAATTCATTGATTAAAGCAAGGCAAACCTGCGTTCCCTCGAACCCATCCCTTTTGTGGGGCATGAGCATGTCTCTGTGTGGTTCAAAGAGAATAACAAATCCCGTATGACCATACAGCAACATAACTGATCTAGGCAAGGCATGTGGGGTTACCTAAGCTAAAGGTCTCAGCTATCAATTCAATCCCCCATTAAATTCGTACGTACATGAATCAGTTCACACAAGATTGAGAGGCAAAACCACAGAAAGATCAGTCGGAGAGGCCAAAAATATAGACACTACACCACATTCAATATCAACTTTATCGGATTCTACCCAACCCCACGTACCGCAACGAGAGAGAGAGAAAGAAAAGAGAGAGATCCTCATATCCCCACAAACAGCAACAAACAGCTCCTAGCAGGCTTTTGCAGTGATAGCTTTTCCTCCTTCATACATCCCAAGCATCAATGCGTTCATACATGAATGTTGGCCAGCAAGCATGCATGCATGCATCATTGGAGCTGCAATATTGAGGTAAAGGTTAAAATTCAAGATTTTACTTCGGGATGCCATGTGTTCGATTCTTAGATTCCCGAGACGGAGAATAGGAATTAAAAAATGCTATTTCTATTAGCTGCTCTGAAGCCCATTGAGCCCCTTGAAAAAGAAAAAACAAAAACATGACAGTGTTATTTTTTAATATTCTATTTTTGTAAAATTTTCTTTGGACTAGGAGGTTAATTGGAGATATTCATGTGCCTAATTAATTGAGTTTCCAGCCCCTTGTATTACTGCGTGGGTTTGATGCTGATCACTTTGATTCAACATGAGACCAACTGATTTTACGGTTTCAGCTTGTTCATAAAGAAGAAAAAAGAAAACAAATGAATCAATATTAAGTAAAAACTTTCTTAGAAACTGTTGATTTAGTGTGGGGTTTTTAAATTGAAATGTTTATTTGATATGATATTAAAAACTTATGGCTAAGTTGGTAGTTTAAATCCTATCACATCAAATTTTTTTAATGATGTAACATTTTAATATTAAAGATAATATTTAAATATTTAATAAGTTAAACTAAATTAAAGAGATTGGTAAGATTAATATAAACTAACTTGTTATACTAATGAATCCATAAGTTATATGGATATATTGACGTGGGAGAAGCGAAGGATAAAAGATTTATTACAAGTCAAAACTCTTAAAGACCAAGAACACTATAAAAATGAGAAGACTCTCATAATACTTAATTTTATTCCTCTATATCTTCCTTTGTCAGAAAGTTATTACAATCAATTATATAGAAAAAACTAGAGAACCCTAATAATATTGAATAGAAAAAAAAATTAGGGAAGAATATCCCTTTCAAGTAGAAAAAAACTAGAAAAGCATCATAATAAATAATAGAGAAATAAAATTAACTAAGAAAAATATCTATTTTCCTAAAAAAGCTCATGTATTAGTCTCGTCGGATTAGAAAGAACTCGTCCTCAAGTTCAGTCTTTAGTTAGAAATTGTTCTCCATCAAAAACATCGTTTTATATGTGAACCACCCCATCATGGGTCATAGGTCCCTAATATTTTTGTGCAAACCACCTCATCATAGATCCATTCCTAACACAATACCTTTGTGCAGACAATTTCATCATAGATCCCTAACACAATACTTTTATGCAGATCGCCCTATCATAGATCCCACATCTAGGATTTTGAATGACAACAACTGATATAGATGAAAACAACACACTAGTTTTTGCACATCTTTTTCTTGAGTGGGAACCTCTTCATCCCCTCTTATACAAGCACATCTTATTCTGCAATCTCTTCTAGCCATGATTATTCTGCAACACACAACAAACCAAAATAACCATTACGGATCGTTGGTCTCTGATACCAATTGATGTAGGCGGAGCGAAGGATAAGGGGTTTAGTACAAGTCAAAACTTTCAAAGACCAAGAACATCATAAATATGAGAAGACTCTCAAAATACTTAATTTTATTCTTTTTTATCTTTATTTTTCAAAACATTATTATCGCACGTGTGCGGCGTCGCGGCGATCGCCCACCCACACTCATGTTGTGAGTATCTGGAAAATATAGGGAGACAAGGAATTCTTGTCTTTTATTAGTGAAAAAATGGAATAGGAGTCGCCACCTAGTATTTTGGTCACTAGGAACCCTAACTGGTCTTAGAGATCAGGTACGAAGACTAGTTGCGTAAAGGGAAGGTATTAGCACCCCAAATACGCCCTACCTAAGGTAAGCTGCATTGTTTTATTGTTTGATATATGCTACGGTTGTATCATATTTCTAATTGTTGGTCTGTCTATGGTTTAAGAAAAGTCCTCCTTGATAAGGAGATCCTTATCTTATTAGGTAAAACCTAACCATCCTAACGTCAATAAAAGAACCACCTTTTAATATCAGGAATATGTTTTACGTATAAATTCGTAATCCCTGATATTAAAAGAAAACAAAATAAGTTTTTTGGAATTTTTGAATTTTGGCCAAGTTCTCGTGACTTTAATAAACTGGTTATTAAAGCCAAAATGCATGCTAAAACATATATATTTTTTTGAAGTTTTCTTTGTTGTATGAAAGTATGACGTGATTTTTTCTTTGAGAGACTTGGTTGTATGCATGAAAACCAAAACACATTTTTTTTTCAAAGTTTTGACGAAAACCAGGTATTTTAATACCAAATTTGTATTTTTACGATGTAAAAATACAAATCAATATTAAGCAAAATTTAGTAGAAGAATACGCGGAAGAATCACAAATTTTTGAAAATATTTTTTTTTGAATTTTTTTTGGCCCGGGTCGGACTCAGCCCACTCATTTTGGGCTGGGCCAGACAGTGAACAGTGGAGCACTCTCCACTGTTCACAATTATTACAACACTTTATATAGAAAAAACTAATATCGAATAGAAAAAAAATAAGGAAGAATATCCCTTTCGAACAAGAAAAAAACTAGAAAGCATCATAATAAAAAATAGAAAAATAAAATATAAAGAAATAAAATTAACTAATATATATATATATATATTCCTAAAATAAAGTTCCTCCATCATATATCCTAACATATAAATGACATTCTGCATTCTCATTCTAAAATCAACCCAAAACAATAATTCATAAATATCTCTTAAGGTAACTAAAAATATATCTTCATCTAAACAACATTATTAAGAGTATGTAACAATAAAAAGATATATTTTAATATGATGGAGTTTTAGACTTGCTTACTTATATAGAGTTAAAATTGAGTCAAATGATGAAAGTCGGGTTATTATATTATAAAGGACAAATTTTAGAGGACACATGTTAGAGGACACAAGTCATTGAGAAGATCTACTAGCCTAACTATTAATATAACTTTCAATTATAAAAGATTATATCTCTTCTGAAAATAATGATGTGTCTGTATATTGATCTGACTATAACATTGTAATAAAATTACATATTGATAATATTTTGCTTACTAGCATCAATATTTTCTAATTAAAAATATGTTCATATAATATAATGTAAGTTTGTGCAAATCCAAAACAGCCTTGTATTTATAAAGATATTTTAATAAATTAACATAAAACCATTTTTAAATCTCACTTGTTTAATTTACTGGGTTAAGATTTTTTTTAAACACTTTCTAACAAAATGTCCATTGATACTTGCTTTGCTTATGTATTAACATTTTTATATTTGAAATTAAATTAATCATTATATCAGTTCATAAATACGCTTATAGCCTCCTACTAAATCCATTGACCGGATGATCTACCAATTTTATAAATTGACTTATCAAATTCAATTTTCACTCATTCATCTTTTTTTTTAATTATTAGTATTATTATTATTATTATTATTATTATATATACCCATAAAACCCATATCTTGCAAAAATGATTTTGAGTAACCACACTTGACATTCTCTAGGTGATGCTTAAAAGATTCTCACCAACTTTCATCATAAAAGATTGATCAAGGATTTTCCTAATGAAATAGCATAACTCCCCTTGGAATGGATTGATGAAGAATCTTTCTAGTGCAATAGCACCACTCTTCAAGGAAATGATTGATTGAGGATCTCCCTAGTACAATAGGACCAATTTCTAAGGGATAGACTTAGTCTTCCTAGTACAACAACACCACTCTCTAATGGATGGATTTTTTTTCCTAATGCAATAACATCATTCTCCAAGGGATCGACTAGAGGCCTCTTTAGTGCAATAACACCACCCTCCATGAGTTCCCTTAACTACTCCTCAAGTTTTCTTTAGCCTCTTAGAATTTTTAAGTACGAGCTCCACTCTTCATGGGTTCTCCCCGGTTATTTAGAAATTTTCTAAGGCTCCACCCTCCACGGGTTCTTCTTAGCCTTTTAGAAATTCTTTAAGTATAGGTTCACCCTCAATGGATTCTCCCTAGCTTTTTAAAAAATTTCTAAGTATAGACTCACCCTCCCCAGGTTCCCCTCATCCTCTTAAAAAAATTTTAAGTATACATTCACCCTCAACAGGCTTTTTTAGCCACTTAAAAAAATTTAAGTATGGGTTATACCTTTCATTGGTTCCCCCAACCTTTTAGAAATTTTTTAAGTATAAACTCACCCTCATCGGGGGGGCCCTAGCCACCTAAATGTTTTTTAATTATAGGCTCCACCCTTCATGGGTTTGCCCAACCTCTTAGAAATTTTATATGTATAAGCTCACCTTTAATGGATTCCCTATAGTCTCTTAGAAATTTTATAAATATAAGCTCAGCTCAACCTTAATGGACTCCCCTCAGCCTCTTAGAAAATTCTCTAAGTATAGGCTCACTTTCATTAGGTTCCTCCAACCACTTATAAAAGGCAAAGAATAGGATAAAATAAAAAATTAGACACACAAGAATTTACGTGGTTCATCCAATTTGGCTACGTCCACGGGCAAGTATAGAAGGATTTTACTAAGTAATGTGGGAATTACAACCTCTCTCTACTAATAGGAGAACAACTGAAATCTCTCTATTA
>Ga0307517_10004281_pt1 | contig 21993 bp, 25 predicted proteins | sample 23_EM_MG_FD_194515 | JGI IMG/M metagenome (GOLD analysis project Ga0307517, IMG submission 194515) | Populus trichocarpa ectomycorrhiza microbial communities from riparian zone in the Pacific Northwest, United States - 23_EM | ecosystem: Host-associated > Plants > Roots > Unclassified | place... | reverse complement strand
AATGAACTAGTTTGGAATGAAGTGGGTATACAAGAGGCATTATTTTTTATTATTAATTGAAAACTTTATATTCTGATTCTCCATATTTAAAAGTACTTTCTAACAAATTTTCAATGTGGTATCACTAGTATTTATGCAGATATTAAAATATACATTTGATATTCGAGTGGTTGCCATGGTGAGCCGCATCCCGGTGAAGAGCCGTTAATAGGTAAATGACGTTACAGATCAAAATGGCACATTCTACCCGGGCCCCAACATCACCTACCACACTACAACCTTCACAGGCCATGATTTCCCTAACGGGACTTACCCCTCCTACCCCTCCTACATCACCATCCCCTCCTGCCCCTCTTCCTCCTGCCCCGCCTGCTCATGCCCTGCCTTTCAGTGCTCCTGCCCCGCCTGCTCATGCCCTGCCTTTCAGTGCTCTTGCCTCACCTCCTCCTGCCCCGCCTGCTCGTGCCCGGCCTGCTCCTGCCCCACCTCGTCCTGCCCCGCCTGCTCGTGTCCGGCCTGCTCTTACCCGGCCTGCTCTTGCCCGGTTTGCTCCTCCACACCTCACCCCCCCTATCCCTCTGCCGTCTGGGACATCGTCAACCCAGGCATCGTCAGCTCTGGCACTGGGACTATACCAGTTAATGAGATCCAGCCATACAGGTTCGTCCTAACAGCTTGCTGATCTTACACTGTACCAGGAAAATGCTAATTCATCCGGGGACTTTTTCTGTCCAACAGCACCCCTCCCCAAAATGTCTCCGCGGACACGGTCTCCCCTCATCCGAATACTATCATTCCTGCTATGGCACCCGCTGGCACCCCCTACTCCAATCCGAATATAACCTTTTCCGACACAGTCTGCCCCAGCGGCACCCTCACATTTTCCACCACTGCCTTGGCTGAAGAAATAGCCAACCTGAATGCGCAGGTCGAGATTTCGAGGCGGATGATAGCTGAAATCGAACCCCTCAATGATCAACTCAATATATTATTAAATCTTATTACTGGAGTTGGCCAGCTGAATGCCCACCTTAAGCAAGCAAGGTATTTTGCCGAGCAGATCGCGGAGCTCAATTATGTGGTGCATGAAGCAGTAAGGAAAGCGACAGAGGAAATGAAAAACCCACCCCCCTGGTCCTTGAGTCGTATGTTTTCTTAGCAGTTTGTCTTTTCTAAACATTCATGATACCTTCACTTTAGCATTCTAGTGACTGTCCGCTGCTTTTGCGCCTCAGTATGTTTTCTTCGCAGTTTGTCTTTTCTGAACATTCATGATACCTTCACTTCAGCATTCTGGTGACTGTCCGCTGCTTTCGCGCCTCAAAATCAAAGTAAAAACATGGGGCAGCAGAATTTTGTCCTTTGGTCTGATCGCCTAGCCTACCCACTACCGACGAACTGTCATCACACCATGTTAGCACGATTTCACTCCTCCCTCCGGAGAATAATCCGGGTTACTTAAATGTCTTTCCGACACCCGGATTTCCCTAGCAGAACAGAACTCTTTCATCGCCCTCGCCTTCCCCACTCAATCCGCTCCATCTTGCAAACTCCTCAGTCCCCATGAGCCATCCCCTGACATCATTGACCCGGCGCTCCCGAATGTCGCTATTCCGCAAACCGGGGTCAAGTGGTGATAGCTTGGTTAGGGGTTGAGACAGATCATCGACGACGGTATAGTTGTTCCACACATTAAGAGTAACCTCAGTTTCACACCACTCCAGTGGCCTAGCTGAAATGTGTTTCCTTGGATGTGTTTCCTGGGATGTGTTTCGCCCACATAAGTGGCGAGATGGTGATGCTGGTTTAACACCCCCGCTTCTTTAATCACAGGCGTTCCAGGCCTTCTTCCGCTTCTAGGAAAACCATCCGCCAACCTCGCGAAGAAACCTTGCCATCTCTACAGTGCAAGCAATCAAGAGCGGAACATATCTCAATTTACCAGAAATGACAACCCCAACTTCTCTCACAATATGAACTCTTTTAATGTGGGGAATAGTTATACTTTTACCCATGATCGGTCTCAACTCCTAACCAAATATTCGAGCATAGCCAGTGAACAACTTTGAAAATCAAAATTCAGCAATTATCTTTAAAACGACAACACAAGTTCCCCCGCCCCAACAAACATACCACTGCAGGTGTATGTGGTCTGCCAACCCCCCCCCCCCCCCCCCCATAATCCTGTTCAAGGACTGACCCTGATATCCGAGTACACCGTATTGCATAGACTGATCGCATCATATGATATTTGAACCGCCTGAACTCCTTCCAATTGATCAACAACTTAAAATGAACTCAACTGAAAATAAACATGTTTATGCATTCAAAACAGCAAGCAAGTGTAGCGTGAGCCCAGGATCCCTCACTCATGAAAGATAGGGGGAAAATCAGTCAGATGACCACAACTAGCACTGCCATCATTCTTGGAAGGGAAGAGCGCTCGTTAGAGCTCTTCGTTGGTTGGCTCCTCGTATCTATAGGAGCTAAAGATAGTTTTTTCCGCCGCGAGTGCACGCTTGCGGGACCGGACCAGCGAATCCGCGTAAATCTTTAGAAATACTCCGGAGATTTTGCAAAGACTCAACTCAGTAGCACACCGGGTGTCCGGGGAGTGAACTCGGAAACCCATCTGCTCAAGGAGGCCAGCACCCACATCACGGGCAATGAAACCACCCAGTAAACCACTAAGGAATATTGTGAGTTTCATGGGAAGAATTGCTGAAAAGTAAAAGAACAGAGTCAGAAAATGAGATCCAGAATAGTCTAGGAGTTTTCAAGCAAACCAAAAATTGCGCGTATATTGTATACAAGGTATAAGAAAGTAAGGATATTCGTGGTTGCTTGCATATTTTCAATGCCGGGTGGAACCAAACTGTGTTTAAGTATCGAATCACATCTCTACCGTTATCTGGCCTCTCCTCCATTCTGGCCGATCGGTATGACAGTCACAGAGTAGTCACGCGCGTTATCCAGGCGCTCTACATCCAGGACTTGCCATTTAGCACCTTTGAAGGTCAAAAAACGAACCCCAAACAAGCCCATATGAGGAGGGGCTGGAGCGATCTGGAGTACAAAGTGACATAGTGTCCCTCTCCCAGGTAAGGCAATTATCTATCGTTAGCACATACAACTACCTGTCCGCGTTAGGGAAATGGAAACCTGACCAACTTGATAAGGTCTCTCATTCCATCCGTCAAGGCCAGTTCACCAAAATTGTTCACTTGTGATATTGGTGGCGATTATGAATTACTGAAAAGTTAGGCAATAAGAACCTTCTCCATCTGGAGTCTGCTTACCAAGATGGGCTGGTGGGGTCACTGATTGCCTGGGCATAGAAATTATCGGCTGGCACTCCTGATTACTTGTAGATGCCACGACAACTATAAGAAAGCAGTCCCAGCTTGGTCCCACTTACATGAAGACGACACCCATTTACCTCCTCGATATATTCCAGTATCATACTAGTATACCGAAATTTCACCTACTACCGCCCCTTTCTACCAATAATACATTACCTATGGGAAATAGTGCATCGAGCCACCGCTGTGGCCATCGGCTATATGGCAAATTGAATGCTCATGCCCACAACACCACCTGTTGCCATATCCGTGGCCACTCAAATCAGAACTCTGAGAATGTGTCAAACAGCTACAGTAGGACTATCCATATGGAAGCCGGCTATGAAACCTGGCGGATTCAGGCATGGCTATCGCCACTCGAGCCCTATAGAAGGCATCAAGATGTGAGTAGCAGCCGACTCAATGGTGTTGGGGACTGGGTTCTATGGAAGAATGAATTCAAGACATGGTGCAAGAGTCAGAATTGCTCCGTGAATCCTACGCTTCTTTGCTGTGGTGACCAAGGGGTCGGCAAGACATATATAAGGTACGAGTGCATTTCCCAGAAACCATGACGGATTCTAACAACGAATAAAATCAGTTCATTAGTGATTGACACGCTGTGCGAGCAAGCTCGTCGGAATGGTGTGGTGGTTTTATTTTTCTATTGCGATTACCGGGAGCAGAAAGACCAATCAGCAGTGAACATCATAGGGTGTCTACTCAGGCAATTTGCTTTGGGAGCAGCAGGGATTCCAGAAGGAATTCACAGTGCATTCGCGGAGTCTAGGCAGGGATGCAGAAGCGGGCTGCAATTGCCAGACATGGTAAAACTATTCATCAAAACAATTATCCCCATTGAACGAGCATACATTTGTATCGACGCAGCGGACGAGCTACTGCCCGAGAATAGATCCGCGTTTCTTGATGCATTAGGGCATGTTACCCGAGAGGCACCAAATACGCGGCTCTTTCTTACAGGGAGGCCGCATATTCGTGCGGAGATTGAGAAGCATCTCACAGACGGAGCATATAGCATAAATATTGCAGTCGACCAAGGAGATATCGCTAGACACATAAGCCGGAAGATGGATGACAAAGCTCGAGACAAGGACGTGACGACGGAAGATCTGAAAAATTGTACTATGGGAATGACGGAAAAGGTTTCTGAGATGTAAGCAAGAATAACCCGATTACCAATTTCTGTCACTGGTTAACACTCCGCAAAGGCCCTCATCCATTGCACTGAAAACTAAAGATACCCTTGGAGGGATATCGGGAAAGACTCCGGAGAGGCAAGTAGGAGTGACCCTATTATAGTTTTGGGTCACTGGCTAACACTAAGCAAAGGCTTTTATCCATTGCACTAAAAACGGAAGATATCTTAGGAGAGACTTCGGAAAATACTTCGGAGAGGTATGTAGGAGCAACCCTATTGTCAATTTGAGTCACCAGCTAACACTCGGCAAAGGTCCCCACCCATGGCACAAAAAACTAAAGATAGCTTGGGGGGAATGTCGAAAAAGGGTCCGGAGAGGTAAGTAGGAGTAGCCCTATTATGAACTTGCATCACTGGTTAACAGTCTACAAAGGTCCCTACCTATTGCGGGAAAAATTGACAATATCTTAGGCGAGACTACATTAGCGAAGCAAAGAGAAATGTTGAAGAAGGTGACTACGACCGGCGTGGACCTAGACAGCCTGTACGGCGAGACTCTACAGCAAATAAAGGAGCAGAAGGGTGACCGGCCAAGACTTGGCATGGAGGTGCTGATGTGGGTCTCCCATGCGGAACAGCCATTGAAAATTGAGGAACTCTGCCATGCTCTGGCTGTAGACATGGAGGTGACGGATCTAAACCCTAAGAACATCCAGCCGCGAGATACAGTCCTTGCGTCATGTTTAGGGCTCACCATGGTTGACAAAAGGACATCGATAGTCCGGCTAATCCATGGTACGCTTCAGGAGTACCTTTCCCGGCCCGGAATTCTGTCTGGTGCCCACAAAGTACTCGGCGAAACATGCTTGGCTTATCTTAATTCTGACCAGGTCAAGCGGCTTCCGGCCAGCAAGGTTGGGGACCTTGGACACATGCCCTTTCTCGAATATTCCTCTTTGCATTGGGGAGCCCACGCAAAAATCGCACTTTCCGACCGGGCCAAAACCCTTGCACTTGAGTTACTAGACCAATTCGAAAATCATATATCTTTCACCCTCACAATCAAAAAAACGTGCCCGTGGTATTACCCAAATCCCAACCGTCAATATACCAGTTTACACTATGCATCCTACATCGGAATTGATGCGCTAGTAGCTGCATTGATAAAGGCGAAAAGCTGTGATATCAATCAACTAGATCATTCAGGGTACACACCGCTCATGTTGGCTATTATCCACAAGCACCACGGGGCGTTGAGGATACTGCTCACATGCAGTGGGGTCGATCCCAATAAGCCAGATAACCATACGCCACTCTGGTGGGCTTGCACATATGGGGATGAGGAGATGGTGAAGCTACTGATACAGGGCGGAGCCAACCCCTACCAGCCAGACAATAATGGCCTAACACCACTCATGATTGCTTCCCGCAGTGGGAATGAGGGAAAGTTAGCAGCCCTCCAGCCTCAGGCTGTCACACTCTCCGACCTGAATTAGGCTGAGGCAGGGATTTTCCTACATTGACCCTCTGTGTACATATCTAAGCATTCCTTTCGCAATTCTTTCAAACTGGATCTGGCTGTCAGCCCAAGTTCCACCCCCGCCCCTTTTATCTTTTTCCTGTTCTTCCTAGCCCCCAATTTTCCAAATCAACATGGCGATGGGCTTGTTCTGGGAGATCACTGTCTTATGTATTGTATTAAAATTCAAGCTTCACAGCTCTTTTCCTCCCCTGGCGCTTTGTAGCGTGTTGAAGATATAGAATCAAGACGACTAGGATGGTGGCCCGATATGTTATATGTTGAAATGTGTTTGTTCTTTCAATATATAAGGTATTATATCTCATGGGGAAACCGCTCAGAACGGGGATCCCGCTCAAAGATCAAAGTATATCAGAATTTCATAATTTCGAATACTACCCGCGGCGAGAATAAGTTCTAAGACACTAGACACAGCCACAATTCCCCACAATACCCAACCATCACAATAACATAACAACACAAGTCAATGCTACTGTCCAAATCAAAGGTCCTATCCCCAGATCTCATCCTCCCTCAGAGGAGGGATACAAATATACAGGTCTTAGTATTAATTGTCGTTATAGTCGTAATTGTAATTGTGATCACTACTGTGGCAATCACGATGGTTGAAGTTTACGGGGGATTGTGGTTTTCTTAGGACTTATTCTCATAGTGAGTATAGCATATCTTCATAGTAACTAAATTCCATGCCCTCATTTATTTCTTTTTACCACTAATGCTTACCTAATACCCCACATATCCGCTTAATTTCATTCGTTGTATGATACTAGTACACATTTCGATTCCCCCCAATCTTTTACCCCCTTGCCCCAAGTACCGGTAACCAAAATCACGAGTAATATCAGATATAGAAGCAAAAGAAAACACGTATCACCACCACCATATGCTGGAGGAGAAAGTGCAGGCTGAAATTTTATAACACCCAAACCCCACAACCGGCAGCATCTGAATGCTAAAGATAAAAATAAAAAAATAGAAAAGACAAATTACGGTAAAACCGCGAATAATCAGACCATGTGCTATGTAGTCCGAAATTTGCCCCTCTGCAAAAGGGGTGAAAACCCCCAAAAAATCTGCCCCCCGAGACAAAAAGAAAAGAGAAAAAACACCAAACCATAGTAAGAGAGGCAACTCCAAAGTCCTAGCAAAGGGTCCGATTATTCGAGTTCCTGCGGTAGAAATCATTTCCCCCGAAGAGGGCGGCTAAGTCTGCGGTGCTTTATAGCTGTTTTCGTCTTTTTCTTTTTGCCCCCCCGCGGTAGCGAAGTCCGCCCTGTCAGCAACCGCTGTCCACGGCCTGATTGGTTACCATATACGACAATGAATGCAGATCCGGCGCTGCCATGTGAATCTTACACAACCTCACGTAGAGGTCCCTTCCAATAACACATGACCCAGTAACTTTGTCCGATCCAGGCCTTCTCCAAACAAGCCTCCGCACTCGGCCGATCCTCTGGGCTTGGTTGCAGGACGTCACGGAGGAAACACACACACGGGTCACTAAGCCCTATGTTTTCAACTCCCAGGAGAGTGGAAGTTTCGGCCATGGCATACTTCAATGTCTCAACAGGATCCTTAAATAACAGGCTGCCAGCGAACATCCTGTACAAAATACACCCCAGAGACCAGATGTCTACCCTATTGGTCTTGGGTTTAGACGTATCATGTGCTTCCGGGGCCATACAGCCCTGTGTGCCAGTGGTTTCTTTCAGGTACGTGGAAGTATTCGTGAGTGGGATGCGCTTCGAGGTACCAAAGCCCCCAATTTTTACATGCAGTACGGAGGTGTGCTTCCCCGGGAGGTAGGGGAATATATCCGAGTCAGTATTAGCTTGTAGATAAGGTATAGTGGATGAGCGGGAGTGCAGACCTCAGGTCCCAGATCACGGTGTGTAATTCCTTTTATATGCATCACGGCTAATCCACGGCTAAGCTGCTTGATTACCACCCCCGTATCAATTTCGCTCTACCAACAGCCATCCACAAACGTCACTGACATATCCCCCGTAGGGGCATACTCCATAGCAATATAACAGTGGTCCTTTTCTTCATAGGAGGAGTTAAATTTGACAAACCATTTGTGCTGTCCGCACATCAGGCCAAATCCATTGTAAATTGAAAAGACAAATACCCATTATTACAGGACGCAAGTTGGGGCAAAGCTTACCGCCGATAGTGCCTGCAAGTTCCTGATCTAAACTTGACACTGCCTGATAGGGAAGTTTGGCAAGGCTTGTGGTGTCCTCTTTATGGCCTATAGCTCCGGGAACTCCATTCGATGGGTCTGGACTTTCTCTAGGAATACAGTCCCGCAAGGGCCACTACCGATCCCATAATTCAACCTCCAAGCGGGCGGCTCTCGAACAGGGGCAGTACGGTCTTCCACCGCCTCAAGTGCGCCAACTGGGGCTCTAGAGTGGGGTTCCACAAAGCCGTGATGAGATTCCTGGCTTCCACTATCATCTAAGGATCCGGCCACTCTCTTCCGAATAAAGCGCTGCCATTGTGGGGGCGGTGGGGGAGCGAGACCATATGGCCCCATCTCTATGGCATCATCACTCGCTGAGTAGGTGCCGCGGGCAGGTGCCGGAGGTCCGTGACTAACTCCACAGTCTGAATACGTGACTTTGCCCATAGAATCAGAGTCCGGCCACCGATGTCTGGGGTGGCGGTGCGCAACTGGGCGTGTGGGGACAGAGAGCCCTTGAGGGTATAAAACTAGATTATAGATGAAGTGTTAGATGGTTGCTATCAACAAAGAGTCTAACCACCTACTTATGTGGTTCGGGCCTAGGACACTATCTCCATAAGGGTCAACCGTCAAGGCCTGCCCTAGGCGGCGATTGTCCTCTGAGGAGAAGCTCCGCCGGCCCCTACACTGAACACGGAGCCAGCCTCAGGAATGACAGCGAAGGGGTTGGTATCTGCGAAACTATGATCCGGCAGGGCCCCGGGCAGCAGACATTGTTGCGATTGAACAAGCGAGTCGGACAGTGTGCCCTCCGGGGCGCCCCGGGGTTCTCGACAGATATCAATGCTTCAATAAAGTAACAGTTAATAAGAGACAGTTCTTGGGTAAGGTGACACCTAGAAAGAAGGAGCGAAGATGAGACGGGCTAGGGAACCCGTCACCAGACATTATGGAGCAAAACGGTGATGGGGGATTCTTGTCCAATAATTTCCAAAATCCAAGGAATGTGTAGGATGGCTAGGGCCTGGATAAACCTGAGCGCAACTGGGTGAACGCAGCCGCAAGGCACCAAAAAAAACCCCTTTGAATCCAGCATCCGAGATCTCCACGAAAACTACAAGCTCCTGAAAGGATGAGTCAACAGATCTTTGAGGTTAACAAGCCATTATTCCCCTGTCGGTTCGGATTAATTATTCCCCGTCTCCTCTACTATGTAAACCGCAATAGGTTTAGCAGAGTAGATTGACAAAATAACCAATACCAGTTAAGCTATTCCTGCAAGCTCAGGCTTCAGAGGCGACACTTTGTCTGGACAACTCAATTCATTCTAGGGGTATTTTGTCTCTGATCGGAAGGGTCCAAGGACGAATACCGTATTTTCTCGTGTTTTACGGTTTTTTGCCAAGCCGGTGCGTGGAGTCTGAAATGGGCCCTCAAATCCCCCCAGCCAGCATAGTAACCAAGGTGTGGGTTCCAGGAGTCTACAACAATGCGGCTGAGTGATCGTCTGCAAGGGTTGTGTGCCCAATCTTGGGCAAAAACCGGTCTTGGCAAAAAACCGTATAACACGAAAAAATACGGTAGCAATGAAGCATTTAAAGGGCCGATATCAACATTGCACCGGCCCAACCGTGAAGGCTGCACCCACCATAAACCCCACCACCGCTGTGGCAACAAACTGACCCCACCTCGATGATCCTTAAAAAAGAGAAAAGTATTTCCATCGAGGTCCGATAATACCTTGCAGATCCTCCGGGGGGGGTTGGGAACGACCATCTACAGACCTTATTGTCCCTTAGCATCAATAGCCGAATACCGGTATTTGTGCTCGCCACGCTCTACAGCACCACATCCCAGCCTCTCCCCCACTCCCGAACCCCCCCATTCTATCTCCACGACAAACACATTATCCAGGCAGATGGGTGGTGTGGCACTTATTAAGATTATCGATCTATTTTATTTTTATTTTAGTTGTGGGTTAGTTGTCATTTGTTGAGAAGTTGAGTATTGAGAAGGCATTGGGATGTTCGGTTATTTATATTGTAAATTTACCAAGGAACAATACGGTACTGAGCGGAATGAAAGGGCCGCCCGGCTATAGGCGCACTTGGGATAAGCGAGGCATAACAGAAAAGCTCCTTATCCCCACCATTCCTATTTGTCTCCCGATCGATTCCATAGCCTTAAAAAGACCACCAAACCGCCCAGAAATAATATCTGGCTATTCAGAGGCCATTACGATCGCTGTGGGTGCTCGAGTAAAAGCAGGACTAACACGATCCAATGGGGACCCTTGTGGCAGGCCGTGCGAGATAAAGCCATGGTATGGGTTTGCCAAAAGTCTACACAGCAATAATGGAGCTCTCCCGCATCCCCACGAATGTAACCCGTTTCCCGGAAGGATTCTATATCTTATGATACTAGCTTTTTTTGTAATGTACCGTACTCGGATGTGAGGGGAAAAAAAGTGGCGTTGCACCAACCACCTTTTTTTCCGATCACTTTTTGCTCCAGGCTGGTACACAACTACCCATCCAAGCTGGTCAAATAGAAACGTGGCCAACTTGATAAGGCCCTTCGTGCATTTGTCAAGTCCAGTTAATTAAAACTGCGCACTCGTGATAGGCAGTGGGGATCATGAAAAAAAAAAGATAAGTTAGGCGATAGAAACTTTCTCCATCGGAAGTCCGCTTACCGGGATGGGAAGGCGGGATCGCCGGTTGCCTTGGCACAGAAATTATCTGTTAGGACTCCCCTCTTGCACAACTAGCCGACACATCTATAAGAAAGCAGTCCCAGCTTGGTCCCGTTCACAGGGAGAAGACACCCATTTACCTCCGCAATATATTCCTGCACCACTATACGACAATCACCCTTGCTACCACACCTTATCCACCACATACACACCACCTATGAAAAACATTCCACCAAACCACGGCCGTGATCATCAGCAACATGAAAAATCGAATGCTCATACCCACAACACGACCTATTGTATTCATGGCCACTCAAACCAGGACAATGAGAATGCGTCAACCAGCTGCAGTAGGACTATCAATGTGGGAGCAAGTGAAGAACAGTGGCGGATTCACGTCTGGTTATCGCCACTCGAGCCCTACGGAAGACATCAAGATGTGAGTAGCGGCCGGCTGGATGGTGTTGGGGACTGGGTTTTGCAGAAGAATGGATTCAAGACATGGTGCAAGAGTCAGAATAGCTCCGTGAGTCCCATTCTTCTTTGCTGTGGGGGACAAGGGATGGGCAAGACATATATAAGGTAGGGGTGCATTTCTCAGAAACCACGACGAATGCTAACAAGGAAATAAAATCAGTTCATTAGTGATAGACACTCTGTGCGAGCAAGCCCGCCGGAACGGTGTTGTGGTTTTATTTTTCTATTGTGATCACCGGGTGCAGAAAGGCCAATCGGCGGTAAATATCATTGGGTGTCTCCTTAGGCAATTCGTTTGGGGAGCAGCAGAGATTCCAGAAGGAGTTCACAGTTTATTTGAGGACTCGGAATCTAGGAAGGGATGTAGAAAAGGACTCCAATTGCCAGACATGGTGAAATTATTCATCAAAACAATTATCCCCATTGAACGAGCATACATATGCATCGACGCAGTGGACGAGCTACCGCCCCAGGACCGATCAGAGTTTCTTGACGCATTAAGGCAGATTATTCGAGAGGTACCAAATACGCGGCTATTTCTTACAGGGAGGCCGCATCTTCGCGAGGAGACTGAGAAGCACCTTATGGAGGGCGCATATTGCATAAATGTTGTGGTCGACCAAGGAGATATCGCTAAACACATGAGCCGAAAGCTGGATATCTCCCGAGATACGGGCGTGGTGACGGAAGATCTGAAAAATGATACCACGGCAGGAATGTCGGAAAAGGCTTCGGAGATGTAAGCAGAAGTAGCCCTATTACGAACTTAGATCACTAGTTAACACTCTGCAAAGGTCTCTACCCATCGTGCCAAAAACCGACAATATCATGGGAGGAACGTCAGAAAAGGCTTCCGAGAGGTAAGTATGAGTAACCCTATTATAAATTCATGTCAGTAGCTAATACACAGCAAAGGTCAACACCCATCCCACTAAAAACTGATGATATCTTAGGAGGAATGTTGAAAAAAGATGCTTCAAAGAAGTGAGTAGGAGTAAGCCTATTAGGAATATGTATCACTGGTTAACTCTTTGCACAGGTCCCTACCTATTGCAGTAAACATCAACGTTATCCTAGGCGAGACTACATTAGCGAGACAAAGGGAAATGTTGCGAAAGGTGACTACGACCGGTGTGGACCTAGACAGCCTGTACGGCCAAACTCTGCAGCAAATAAGGGAACAGACAGGTGACCGGCCAAGGCTTGGAATGCAGGCGCTGATGTGGGTATCCCATGCGGAACGGCCGTTGCGAATCGATGAACTCTGCCATGCTCTGGCATTTGGCGTGGAGGCGACGGATCTAGACCCTAAGAGCATCCAGCCAGCAGATACAGTCATGGGGTCATGTTTAGGGCTTGCCATGGTTGACAAAAGGACATCGATAGTCCGGCTTATCCATGACACGCTCCAGAAGTACCTTTCCAGGCCTGGTATCCTGTCCGGTGCCCACAAAGTACTCGGCGAAACCTGCTTAGCTTATCTTAATTCTGACCAGGTCAAGTGGCTTCCGGCCAGCAAGGTTGGGGACCACGGGCACATGCCCTTTCTCGAATATTCGTCTTTATATTGGGGGGTCCACGCAAAAATTGAACTTTCAGACCGGGCCAAAACTCTTGCACTTGAGGTATTAAACCAACTTGAAAACCATATATCTTTTACCCTCTCTTTGAAGAAAAGGTTGCCGTTCTCTACCCCAAATCCCCGCCGTCCATTTACCGGTTTACACTGTGCATCCTACATCGGAATTGATGCGCTAGTAGCTGCGTTGATAAAGGTGCAAAGCTGTGATATCAATCAAGAAGATAGCTCAGGGTATACACCACTCATGTGGGCTGTTGAATGTAAGAACTACGGGGCGGCGAAGCTACTGCTCACCTGCGATGGGGTCGATCCTAACAAGTCAAATATCATCGGTACAACACCACTCTGGTGGGCTTGCTCACGTGGGGATGAGCAGATGGTAAGGCTGCTCATACAGGTCGGAGCCGATCCCCACAAGCCAGACATTAAGGGTCTAACACCCCTCATGATTGCTTCCAGCCGTTGGGATAAGGGAACGTTAGCAGCCCTCCAGCCTCAAGCTGTCGCAATCTCCGATCTAGAATAGGCCCAAAGAGAGATTTCCTTACATTGCCGCTCTGTGCATCTGTGCGGGCATTCCTTTCGTAATGGTTTCACACTGGACCTAGCTATCAGGCTAACTTCCACCCTCTCCTCGTAGCCCTTTCCAGCCGCTTGGCGTCTTACCATTTTCTAGACACCCTCCTCTCCTTTTATCTCTTTCCAGTTTTTCCTAACCCTCAATCTTCCAAATCAACTTAGCCATGGACTTGTTCTGGGAGACTGTCGTCTTTTGTATTCTATTAAAATTAAAGCTCCGCAGCTCTTTTCTGCCCCTGGTGTTTTGTAGCATAGTGAAGATATAGAATCATGGCGACTAAGATAGTGGCCAGATGTTACGGGTTACAAAAATGTTTTTTTTTTCAACGCATAACGTATCTCATGGGGAAACTGCCCAGGACTGGGATCCCGCCCAAAGACCAAAATATTTCAGAATTTCAAAATTTCTATTACTATCCGCGGGGGGGATAAGTCCTAAGACACCAGATGCAACCACAATTCCCCACAACACTCAACTATCACAATAACATAACAACTCAAGTCAATGCCACCGTCAAAATCAAAGGTCCTATCGCTAGATCCCATGCTCCCGGAGAGAAGGAGGGACACAAATATACAGGTCTTAGTATTAATAGTCGTTATAGTTGTAGTTGTAATTGTGATCACTACTGTGGCAATCAGGATGGTTGAAGTTTGAGGGGAATTGTGGTTGTCTCTGGCCTTATTCTCATAGTGAGTATAGCATATCTTCATATTATAATAACTAAATTTCACGCCCTCCTTTATTTCTTTTTACCACTAATGTTTACCTAATACCCCACATATCCCCTTAATTTCATCCGTTGTACTAGTACACCTTTCGATTCCCCCCAATCTTTTACCCCCTCGCCCCAAGTACAGGTAGCCAAAATTACCAGTAATATCAGAAACAGAAGCAAAAGAAAACACGTATCACTACCACCATATACTAGAGGAGGAAATGCAGACTGAAAACTTCTGGATCCCAAACCTCACAACTAGCAGCATCTGAATGCTAAATAATAATAAAAAGACAAATTACGGTAAACCCCCGAATAATCAGACCATATGCTATGTAGTCCGAAATTTCCTCCGCGACAAAAGGGGTGAAACCCCAAAAAAATCTGCCCCCCGAGACAAAAAGAAAAAGAGAAAAACACCAGACCATTCTAAGAGAGGCAACTCCAACGTCTTAGCAAATGGTCCGATTATTCGAGTTCCTGCGGTAAAAATCATTTCCCCCGAAGAGGGCGGCTAAGTCTGCGGTGCTTTACAGCTATTTTCGTCTTTTTCCCCCCCGCGGTAGCAAAGTCAGTCGTCAGCAACCGCAATCCACGGCCTGATTGGCTACAATATCTAGCAATGAATGCAGATCCGGCACTACCATGTGAATCTTACACAACCTCATCTACTCGAGTAGAGGCACCTTCCAATAGTATATGATCCAGTAACTTTGTCGGCAATCCAGGCCTTCTCCAAAAAGCCTCCGCACTCGGCCGATCCTCTGGGCTTGGTTGCAGGACGTCACGGAGGAAGCACACACACGGGTCACTAAACCTTATCTTTTCAACTCCCAGGAGAGTGGAGGTTTCGGCCATGGCATACTTCCATGTCTCAACAGGATCCTTGAATAACAGGCCACCAGCGAACATCCTATACAAAATACTCCCCAAAGACCAGATGTCTACCCTATTGGGCTTGGGTCCAGACGTATCATGTGCTTCCGGGGCCATATAGCCCTGTGAGCGAGTGGTTGTTTTCAGGTACGTGGAGGTATTCGTAAGTGGGATGCGCTTCGAGGGACCAAAGTCCCCAATTTTTACATGTACGACGGAATGTGCTTCCCCGGGAGGTAGAGGAATACCGTTAAAACTGTAATAATTGAGTGGTGTGCTATGTAGTCGCGAATTCCCTACTTGAGAAAAGGGGCGAAAAGTACCGCAAAAAAAGACGGCTGAGCTCCTCTGAGAGACAAAAAAAACAAAAAAAGAGAGACCTTACCAGAGGGGGCAACTCTGACTACATAGCACACCACTCAATTATTACAGTTTTTACGGAATATCCTAGTCAGGATTAGCGCCAAATCCAATGTAAATTGAAAAGAGAAATTCCCATTATTACAGGACGCAAGTTGGCGCAAATCTTACCACTGACAGTGCCTGCAAGTTCCTGATCTACACTTGACACCGCCTGATAGGGAAGTTTGGCAAGGCTTGTGGCACCCTCTTTACGGCCCATAGCTCCGGGAACTCCATTCGAGGGTCTGGATTTTCTCCAGTAATACAACCCTGCAAGGGCCACCACCGATCCCATAATTCAACCTCCAAGCTGGCGGCTCTCGAACAGGGGCAGTACAGTCTTCCACCGCCTCAAGTGAGCCAACTGGGGCTCTAGAGTGGGGTTCCACAAAGCCGTGATGAGATTCCTGGCTTCCACTATCATCTAAGGATCCAGCCACTCTCTTCCGAATAAAGCGCTGCCATTGTTAGAGCGCTAGGGGAGCGAGACTGTATGGCCCTCTATCTCTATGGCATCATCACTTGCTGAGTAGGTGCCATGGTCAGGTGCCGGAGGTGCGTGGCTAACTCGAAAGTCTGAATACGTGACTTTGCGCATAGAATCAGAGTCCGGCCACCGATGTCTGGGGTGGCCGCACGCAACTGGGCGTGTGGGGATATAGAGAGACCGTGAGAGTATAAAACTAGATTATAGATGAAGTGTTAGATGGTTGCTATCAACAAGGAGTCTAACCACCTACCTATAAGTGGCTCGGGGCCTAGGACACTATCTCCATAAGGGTCAACCGTCAAGGCCTCTCCTAGGCGGCGATTGTCCTCTGAGGGGAAGATGGCTCCGCCGGCCCCCACACTGAAGACGGAGCCAGCGTCAGGAATGACGGCGAAGAGGATAGTATCTCCGAAACTATGATCCGGCAGGGCGCTGCGGGCAGCAGACATTGTTGCGATTGAACAAGCAAATCGGACAGTGGGCTCTCAGGGGTGCCCCGGGATTCTTGACCGATATCAACACTTAAACAAGGACAGTTAATAAGAGACCGTTCTTGGGTAAGGTGACTCTTAGAAAGGAGGAGCGAAGATGAGACGGGCTAGGGAACCTGTTACCAGACATCATGAGCAAAACAGTGATGGGATTCTTGCCCAATAATTTTAAAATCCAAGGAATGTGTAGGATGGCTAGGGCCGCGATAAACCTGGGTGCAACTGGTTTGTCGAGGTGAACGCAAGCCGCAAGGCACCAAAACAAACCCTTTGAATCCAGCATCCGAGACCTCCACGAAAATCACAAGAGCAAACAGCTATTTGAGGTTGACAGCCCACTATACGCCTGCCGGTTCGGATTAATTATTCCCTGCTCCTCTACTATGTAAACCGCAATAGGTTTAGCAGAGTAGATTGACAAAATAACCAATACCAGTTAAGCTATTTCCTGCAAGCTCAGGCTTCAGAGGCGACACTTTGTCTGGATAACTCAATTCCTTCTAGGGGTATTTTGTCTCTGAACGGAAGGGCCAGAGGACGAATAGCAATAGACTAGGAGGGGGGTCAACGAACACGGGGGTTCAGCGAACATGCCAAGAAAAATCATTCTTGGTCAATGCACTTTTAGTGTATTGTCGTTGACCCCCCCCCCTTCTAATCTAGTGCATTTAAAGGGCTGATATCAACACACCACCGGCGCAACCGTGAAGGCCATAAACCCCACCAACTGCTATGGCAACAACCGAGAAAAGTATGGTTCAAGACGTTAATACTGTACACCAAAGAGTTTGTAACGGGGGATGCCTTGGCATAAAAAATCATGTACCTGAGTTCAATTCATGTTCAAATAATAGTTTTCATAATAATGTCTAAGCCACATGACATACAATTTTGACCATGTGTAAATTACAACTATAATAATATTATAATAAAATTATGCAAAAGAGTACTTGGAATCTTCTAGTATAGGATGTAAGAGTAATTAAAATCTTCAAATCTAGTTCTCATAGCTTTACAAGTATTATTTTTGATATTTGCAAGCATATCAAGTAGACTCAAAGCATGTCCAAAAAGCAATTTTCTGTATGACTCTGCAATTGTCACCTACACTAATGAGCAATCCAACATTCTCAAATCTGAATATCTCATCCAATTATGCCACCAAAACAAACCCCAGGGAGGCCATGAAGTGAAATTCCGCTATGGGATTCCACCATGTGTGTTCGTGTATATCGTGAATGACAAAATCAAGCAACTCTGGCTATAGGTCAGCAGACTGGTAGAAACAGTGTATCTACAGAATCAAGGTAAACATCTAAGATATTCTATTTAGATTTCCTGCTTTATTCAATTATCTAATTTGTATATAGAAGCCAATCTTCAACGGTTGAAAATCCTAGTACACTAGGCTCACATTAATGGCGTGAATGAAAGTGTGCTCAAAAAGCTTCTGAAGACGTTAATACAGACCGTAGTATAGAAGAATGCATTGCAGAAGTAGTTCCTCCAGTAAATGAATATACTAATCAACTAGATCTATCGGTTTCCTTGCCAGATGCTGAGCACTAGCATGAGGCTCCTCTCTTTTCAACCAGTATGTCGCAATGGCCGCGACGCCATAGGCAGAGAGGAATGGCCTGTGATGAGAGACTAAATATTCTGCGTAAAGCTATTCAAGTTCAAGATATCAAAAAGGTAACCTCCCCTCATGTAAGTTCAAAATATAAGACAATTACATGACCAGTATTTTAACAATACTATGAGGTTCTTTGTATCTTGAAGCTACTGTCACAAATTTTGACTTAGCCAATTTGTTTTTACATGACTAATCAGTTATTAGTCATCCCTGGTTTATGTTTCTACACTACGATGTCGCTTGACTCATAGTTCTCACATGACTACGCACTCGCGAGTCATCGTTATGTTATGATTGGTTGATTGTTTTATGACTCACGATTGTGACATCATACGATGTAATGACTTTCGCACATGACTCACGTTATGAGTCATGGGTTTCATGCATGTGACTCATTCGAGCACATGACTTGGTTTATGAGTTATGATTGGTTAACACTATGTTGCGTAGTGACTCATACGCGTCATCTGATGGATTTTGCGCTATGACTCACTATGAGTCATAGAGGTTTATGTAGCGCGAGGTGATGAGTCACCAGGGTTAGGGTTGTAGGAAGATGTCTATATAAGGGGCTTGGGATCGTCCAAGGGAAGAGGCACGAACCATCTCTCCTCCACCTCCGGCGATTGAAATCTCAACACCACGGGAAATCATCGTCACTTTCCCCCACCCACCTCTCTTCCCCCATGATGGCTACTTACTGCCTAGGGGTTGACGTTAAGCCATCTTCCCTCCTCTCCTATGGCACGCCTGCCTCCCCTCCTTGGGGTTCTTGTTCCTGTTCGTCGTTGACATCCGCTTATGAAGTTCGGTTCTCCCCCTTACCCCGCATTTGTTTTGCACCTCGCTTATCATTTTGCACAGTCGGAAAGCTTCTCGCTTCGTTCACGGTTGGCGTTACGGTTTCAGACTCTCGGTCAAAGTAGGCCCCCGCTTGCTGGGCTTGTACCTCTGGTGGGGAAAGCCTCAGTTAGTAACATCGCGGTCTCATCCTGGTCTCGTCGTCTTCCCAAAAGCCCTGGCTATGGCCCATTTGTCGGTTGTGGCTAGCCCGTTCGCGATCCTTCCTCCTCCCCCCTCCCGGTTCCGTCCGCTGGCACCGTACTGCCCCCTTAGCTGGCACCTTACTGCTTATCTCCCCTCCGGTTGGTACTGTACTGCTACTCAACCGCTGGCACCATACTGCTATCCACCGGCTAGCACCCTACTGCTACTCACTGGCTGGCACCCTACAGCTCCTCTTCTGATCGGTTGACCCTTCCTCGATTACGCCTAGTCGTGGTATAGCACTGCCTCTGTGGCTATTGTCCAACGCCTTGGATCGATGTAATGACCTGCACGACCCCGCGAGTGGTTACAGCGGGCCCACGGGTATCTGTGTTTTTCTTCTGTCGACGATCACCTATCCACCCCCCCTTAGGCTAGCGTTTCTGGTCTTCGAATGGCAGTTTCTTTTGTTTTGGGGAGCCTGCTGATGGGTTTGGGTCTCTCTACCTGTACGTTTCTATGTATTGTTTCCTTACGTGTCTGGGGTATATTATCTTAGGGGCTAGCCGGGTGGGACTTTTTCTATAGACTCGGGGTGTTTCATTTTTCCCATCAAGAGGTGAAGCGGGCGGTGGGTTTGCATTTATAGGTTTTTTTCTCTTCATAGCTAACGCTGCATAAGGCTTTTTGTACCTAGAAACAAATAACACATGATAACAAAAAAAAAAAAAAAAAAAAAAAAAGGCAAAGGGGAATGGATCTTCACACAACTATCTAAGTAATACAACACTTGGATACTAGAGCACAGGCCAAGCCCTTTGACAGTGACCTTCCCGTGGTGCAAGATATACGATCCTATTACTCTACTTCTTACACAAACCGCTACGGCTCCAACGCGAGCACCTAGTCCTCTAGCGATTGGACTTTGTACCTTCCGGTCTTATAACGTTAAGACTTACCTCTCAACCCCTACGGCTCGAATGCGAGCACCTAGTCCTCTAGCGATTGGACTTTGTTCCTTCCGGTCTTATGATGATAAGACTACTTCTCACGAGACTATTACGATAGTCAACCATCACGATATGCACTACAATTAGTCGTTCCCCGTTTAAAGAAACACCGTCGGGAATGTGTTTGTTACAGCTGCAAGCATTTCATGAAAAGTGAGCCCTATTATGACCCAATCATTCACTTTTACAATCTCGCGAGACTCTAGTCAACCAGGTTGCTGATGGGAGTCAGTCTGGCCAATGTGTTTGGAGAAAAATATTACGAGATGAAGCAACTTGAGTCCAATTCCGCAAAATTAAGGGAATTAAGCAAGCACAACATCTCAAGGTTGCAAGTATGTTGGATGATGAGAGTACCATACTTGCGATTCGGCAATATATATCAACTTCTGGTCAAAGCAAGTTCTTTTTTCTCTTATAAGTTCAATTATAGTTGAACTAGATAATTGTATAGCCTTTAGATAGAGTGTAGATGCAAGCAATTTGTTGAGAAAACTAATAAGCTAACTTCCATACAAAAGATATAGACTCTTATAGGATGGCTCAAGTGTTTAGGCAGTATTGGGCTAAAACCGAGTATCTTGTTATTGGATCAGCAAGTAGGAGAAGTGTAGAGCTAATTGAAAAGGCTATTACAGCGCGTACAGTGTCTTACTGGTTGTCAAAGCTGGGACTCAAGTGGAAGAATGGTGAAAAAAAGGGTGTACAATGATGGACATGAAAGGGAAGATATTGTTGCATATCGTAAGGAAGTTTTTCTATCATTTCTGAAGTTGGTTGAGTCGAGACTCATGGAGTGGGATGAGGACTTGCTTCCAACTCCAACAGATGAAGTTCTTAGTAGTGAGCTTCAGCCCTTGATTATGGTTACACATGATGAATGCACCTTTAATGCCAATGATGGCAAAAGGTATGTTTGGACTCATAATGAACATAATCCGATGAGCAAAAAGGTAAGAGGCCAAGGGCTTCTTGGCTCTGAGCTTATAACTCCAATTAGCCCACTAGGTGGAGGACGAGTATGTGAGATTCCAAAATGTGGAGGAGACATATAGTGGAACGGAGTCAAGCTTCTTGATCAAGAATTGACGAAGGCTATTCCAGTCTTTGAAGAGGAGTTTCCTGGTTGCCAGGGACTCTTTATGTTTGACAATGCAACCAGTCATATGAAGTATGCTGAAGATGCTCTGAGAGTAACAAAAATGAACCTGCAAGATGGAGGGAAGAATGCTAAGATAATGCACTCATGTCACAAATTGTGACTAAGCAAGGCAGATTTCACATGACTCATACTTATGAGTCATAAGGTATGTTGGATTTCACACTATGACGTCACTCGACTCATAGTTCTCACATGACTACGCACTCGCGAGTCATTGTTATATTTTGATTGGTTGATTGTTTCATGACTCACGATAGTGACGTCATATGATGTAATGACTTTCGCACATGACTCATATTATGAGTCATGGGTTTCGCGCGTGTGACTCGTTTGAGCACATGACTTGGTTTATGAGTTTTGATTGGTTAACGGAATGTTGGGCGATGACTCGTATGAGTCATTGATGGATTTCGCGCTATGACTCACTATGAGTCATAGAGGTTTATGTAGCGCGAGGTGATGAGTCACCAGGGTTAGGGTTGTGAGAAGATGCCTATATAAGGTGCTTGGTTCCAACCAAGGGGTAGGAGCCGTTCAACTAGCGATTCACGGCCTCCCCCTACGTTTCCTCCCCCAAGATGAAGAGGAACTCTTCCCATATATCCGGCAAGCAATCCTCAACGACAAAGCGACCCAGATTCTCTCAGCCAGGTACC
>Ga0307517_10004280_pt1 | contig 21995 bp, 6 predicted proteins | sample 23_EM_MG_FD_194515 | JGI IMG/M metagenome (GOLD analysis project Ga0307517, IMG submission 194515) | Populus trichocarpa ectomycorrhiza microbial communities from riparian zone in the Pacific Northwest, United States - 23_EM | ecosystem: Host-associated > Plants > Roots > Unclassified | place... | reverse complement strand
TTTTGGTTGCCTTGCATATGCCACTGAAGTGCATGCTGCACACAAATTTGCTCCTAGAGCCACACGTTGTGTTTTTCTTGGTTACCTGGTCGGCCAAAAAGCTTACAAGCTCTACAACCTTACCACCCATAAATTTTTCACTAGCCGTGATGTTGTCTTCCACGAACACATTTTCCCTTACAAATCATCTCCACCCATTCCTGCACCTCATGCATCAACCCCTAATTCTGCAGCTCCCTCCCCTGTCCTGCCTCTTTCCATACCTGATGCTCCTGCTGCAGACTTCCCCATCTCCAATCCTGCTTCTCCTACTCCAGTTCCTCAAAATTTTTCTCCCTTGGTTCCCAGCAATATCACTCAGTCATCTCCTCCTCTGATTCCTGTGCAGCCCTTGCGTCGTTCCCAGCGCCATCACAGCCCTCCACCTGCTTTATGTGATTACATCTGCAACCAAGTAACGTCTCCCAAACCATCGTTGGCTTCCTCGTCTGGTCCATCAAAAGGTACACGCTATCCTCTTTGTAATTTTCTTTCTTACCATCTCTACTCACCACAGCTTTGCTCCTATACTGCCACCATTAGCCAGGACATTGAGCCCCGTTCTTACACCGAAGCTGCTTCCATTCCCCAGTGGCAAGCTGCCATGCAATCTGAATTGGCAGCATTGGAAGCTAATAACACCTGGTCCCTCACTTCTCTCCCTCCTGGCAAAACACCTATTGGATGCCGCTGGATCTACAAAATCAAACGCCATTCAGATGGTACCATTGAACGTCACAAAGCCCAGTTTGTGGCAAAGGGTTACACACAGCTAGAAGGTATCGACTTCCATGACACTTTCTCTCCTACTGCTAAAATGATCACCGTCCGTTGTTTGTTGGCTTTGGCAGCAGCACAGAATTGGTCCCTTCACCAGCTAGATGTGCACAATGCTTTCCTTCATGGTGATCTTCATGAAGAAATTTATATGTGTTCATCTCCTGGTCTTCGGCGACAGGGGGAGAATTTGGTGTGTCGCCTCCACAAATCATTGTATGGATTAAAGTAAGCTTTTCGTCAATGGTTTGCTACATTCTCTGCAGCTATTCAAGCTGCCGGATATGCTCAGTCTAAAACAGATTATTCATTATTCACCTGTCGCAATGGTAAATCCTTTACTGCATTGTTGATATATGTTGACGATATTCTAATCGTAGGTAATGACCTTAAGGCTATATATACACTTAAGAGATTTCTGCATAGTCGTTTTCGAATTAAAGATTTGGGCAACTTGAAATATGTTTTGGGAATTGAGGTCTCTCGATCACAAAAAGGCATTGCTATCTCACAACGGAAGTACACTTTGGAAATTCTGAAGGATGTTGGGATTTTGGGTGCTAAACCTGTGAACTTTTCTATGGAACAAAACACAAAACTCTCAGATGTAGGTGATTTACTTAAAGATCCATCTCAGTATAGGCGACTTGTGGGTCGTCTAATTTACTTGACTATTACCCGACCAGATATCATGTATTCTGTACATGTGCTAAGTCGATTTATGCATGCACCACGCAAACCACACATGGAGGCTGCCTTGCGTGTGTTACATTATCTGAAAGGTGCACCAGGACAGGGTTTGTTCTTCTCTTCTCAAACTGATTTATCTCTGCGGGCTTTTTGTGATTCAGATTGGGCTGGTTGCCCAATGACTCGGAGATCCACTACAGGTTATTGTGTTTTCTTAGGATCTTCACTTGTTTCTTGGCGAACAAAAAGACAGAAGACAGTATCACTCTCCTCAGCAGAAGCCGAATATCGAGCCATGGCAGGTACATGCTGTGAGTTATCGTGGTTACGTTCATTATTAAAAGATTTACGGATATTGCATCCGAAACCAGCATTGCTACACTGTGACAACAAAACAGCTTTGCATATAGCTGCTAATCCAGTTTTTCATGAGAGAACCAGGCATATAGAAATGAATTGTCATTTCATTCGGGATAAAATATATGATGGATCCATTATAACCAAATTTGTTATTTCGGCAGATCAACTTGCGGATGTCTTCACTAAGCCATTGGGAAAGGAGATTTTCTCTACCATGATTCACAAGTTGGGAGTTCTCGACATTCACTCTCCAACTTGAAGGGGAGTGTTAAGAAAGGATCAATGAATATCCCAAAGTTATGTAATGGTTTAGGAAAGAAATATGTAGACCTGTTATGTCAACTATACTATTCCTATTGTAATTCATATTCCTAATATAGTGTAGCACCATTGTAGGGAAATAATTGTATATAAGCGGCAGAGTATCATTGAATAAACATAAGGCAAATATTTTCTCTTCTCTGTTTTACAAGTTTAACATATTTATCAAAATAAGGACCATAAGTTCAAGAAACCACAAAACATAAACAACAAATAAAAAAGATGTAGCTTTGTCTCCACACCACTAAATTTTTGATCTAAATTTTCAGGACCAGATACCTAGACATTGCAATAACATTATCATGGAACCCAAACAGTTAGCATCAATAAAAGAAGGATCCAGCGACAGCATTATATGAAAAACCGATCAACAAAAACTATTAGAGGAGATTATAACCATGCAACAAACTCACATATTCTAGAGGCACCTTGATTCTTACTCTTTTCTGGACGTTTATTTAAGATGTAAGTAGCCAGTGCTTACTTGTTCTTTTCTTAGTTTTGTGGATAGCGCGGCTGATTCGAAGTGATCTTCTGTTCAAATCTGTCAGTTTCTCCTTGGGTTTTGGTAGGATTGCTAGTTAGGCTCAATGTATTGATGCTTGGTTTGTGTACATTGGAAATGATCTACGTTAAAGGTCTACCAAGTTTATTAGTCAATAGAGAATTATGTAGAAGATGCTGAAAAGAGAGCCTCTAAATTGCAACTAAACTATATAAAAATTAAGATTAAACAAACTCTGAATATTTATAATTAAATACCAATAGCATTCAAAACTATTTTTAAATAGTAAGCTAAACCAACCTAACTAACAAAATTCAAATTAAATAAATATCCCAAACTTAATTAGAAAAGGAATATAAAAATAACAAGTAAAATAAATAAAATTCTAAAACAAAAACCTTTGTATCTAATTTGGGCTTCAAGAAGACCTCAATCGGTTACAATAAGTTCAACCTCATCTTTATTGCAGCAATGTCATAACCATTACCTTTCTGAACATAACCATCACCTTTCTAAACTTTACTGTAGCAGTGCCATAACCATCACCTTTCTGAACTGGTATAAGATTAAGTATATCCCTAGAACACTGTAAATACATAATTTCAAATGATCATTTATCTATTGAATTGTGTTTGACAATGTTGTGCAAATTATGTATGTGCAAGTACAATATTTCATTGCTTTGACTTATCAAGTGTTCGATTAGTGACTTTGTCTGCCCATTTATTTATGGTTGTGTTGTGATATTAAAATTCAAGGATGAATCATACATCTTACATAATATTTACTAAAAGTGATTAAGGAATTTTTATTCCAATAAAAGATAGTGATTTTTTACACTCCATGTAAACGAATAAGCTCTCTTAAGAAAAGTCAAATAATTATAGAAATATCATTTATCTTTTACAGGGAACAAAATTCTTCATCTTTTAAAATCTATCAATTATAACAAAAATAGAATCCATTTCCGAAAACATTTGAGGTATAGTCAATTTTACATCTTCCTTACTTATCTCTTTGAATGTGTTAAGCTAAAAGTGCATTTCTTGTTTAGCTTCATACGAATTTGAGTACTTTTTTTATTGAGGATAGTTCATGGTTGTAATAAGACTTGTGTTTATTTTCTTTCATATTTCATATGATTACTATTGATTCTTGTAAATTGAATTTTTCAATAAACCTATTGACTTTTTTAAAGATGGATTCTGTAAAACTCCAATTAAAAATATTACTGTATAGTAAAATGTTGGAAAATTAACCCAAAGATATATATATATATATATATATATATATAAATATATATATATGTGTGTGTGTGTGTGTGTGTGTGTGTGTGTGTGTGTAATTATCTAAAATAAAGTTTTAACGATTAAAACTTCAAAGCAACATAAATTGTAAAAAATATATTGAGACAGGATACTCACAGGATACTTGCAGGATACTTGAGTAAATGAGAAACTTTTGCTCAACATGTCTAAAAAAAGCCAAGAAAGCTGTCAATTATTAAGGGAAGAAAGGAGGGAAAAATTTCATGATTTTTTTTATTTCTTTACATTAAAACACTTAGGAGAGGAAGATTAAAGGGCTTATAAAAATTGTTTTAAGGATTAAAACAAAGGATTTCAAGTTTTGGGAAGAGCTATAAGTTTATAAATAGTGTTATAAGTTAGAGATGGAAAAAGAAGAAGAAGTGAAGAAAGCTTGAATTTCTTATCAATTTCTTTGTGATTTCTTGTGATTAGAAAGTAAGAATCACTTCCACCGTGATTAATTTTAATTTTGGTATGTTTTAAAGCTTAGGAAGAAATATGTATATTATGAAAAGTTGAATTTTATAGGTTAAGATGTTTAAATTTATATTATTTCTTAAGAATCATGTTCTTGGGCATGAAATAGGAATGGGTAATTAGTGAATTATGGAAAATTGAATAAAAAATTATGATCCCCTATGAATAGGTATTTTAGCCAAAAACATTTTAGAGAAAAAAGGTTTGGAGAGAGGCTGGTAGGAGAAATAGGTTGTTGGATCCATAACCCCAACATCCACCATTGGATTTGACTGATTTTTATAGTATGTTTTGTGCTTAGTGATGATCTACAAACTGGCCATTTGGAATTTGTTGATCTATTGTTGTTTGAGACAGCCATAACCTCTAGCTTGGTTCTTCTCTGTTCACCATTGGATTTACTCTTAAATGGGTTCACCTAGATATCATTTTTGTTCTGAACAATGGAGATCAGATTTAAACAACCTTGAAACTTTGTGTTCCCCTCGAACCATTTTCTATCAATTTCATACATGGCCACTAGTTACCTAAGAACCGGTTGAGCGGTTCAGCAAACCCAGAAACCAGTTGATTGGTTAATGTAACAAGCTATTGACAACACCACAACTACCAAAAATAACCTTTAATACCATCAACCTAAATAATACCAACACTTCAAACTCCTTAAAACACCAAAACTACCTATAAATCAAAACCACCCAAAAAACATTACGAACCCCCTTGCCACCCATATTGCCACCATGACACTAAAAAACACCACCACCACCACCTTAACCTCTAGCACCTCATGGGTTGATAGAGTGAAAGTGTCCAACTTAATAACCTGAGCTAACATAGCCTCTTTTCCACGATAAGAGATTGATACTATTTCAAAAATCCTAGATAATGTCATTGATGAGATTACATCAAAATAAAACTGATGCTTGGTGGGATACTTCCCTAATTATAAGATGTCTTACCATGCAACCAACTCTATTGTCTTCCGGATATGGAAGAATTATAGCTTTGAGAATGTCATCATAACACAACAAAGTTTCTTGATTTTTTATTTTAAGATGGAGGATGATGCCCATTTAGTTATGAAAAAGGGGTTGTGGATGTTTGGGGAGAAAGACCATTATCCTTCAATCATGACACCATCATTTTGTTCTCGATAAGAATAAAATCTCAAAGGTGGTTGTATGATGAACAAACACTTAACAACACCAGGCTTAACTATGCCCAAGTCTATATTGAACTGGATGCCTCGTTACCCATGGCTTACAATTTCCTAATGAAATGTAGGTTATCTTCGGACTCTATCATAATTATGTGTAAGTATGAATGGAAACCTTGAACCTATGACATTTGTAGAGTATTTGGGCACTTTTGCAAAGCTTTGGTTAAAGCCCTAAATCTTTCAGTTGAGGATATGTTGAAGATCCAAAATAGGGGTAATGCTTTACATACATATAGCTCCCCGGGTATTATTGTCAATGAGGTTCATCCCATTCAAATACAGCTACCAAAATAAAATTAGCACCCTAGACTGTCAGTTCTACAAAAACTAGTCGATCAATTCAAACATCCTAGGATCCGGATGATTTGTTAGATAAGATAAAAGCCTCTGGAGTTACTGTCTATGAAACTAATCGACCAGTTAAAATTCAAAACCGATTAACCAATTCAATGCTGCTGAACTTTCTGCTCAAACTGCTAGAAAGGACGCTTTGAATGATGATGTTGGGTTGGATCAAAACTCAGAGAGGGACTATTCCCGGCTTGAAGAGAACCAAATTGGTTTTCTTAAAGTCGCTAAGTGTATAGAGAGTAAAAATGCGAACTTGCGAAGCAATAGTGTGAATATAAAGGCTAAAAATAAGCTTCAACTAGAATAGTCAAACACACCTTTTAAAACTGTTGGTAAGAAGAAGAAGATGAAAGGGTTTAAGGACCGTTGATTTTATTTTTTTACTATCTTTTCACTTCCTATTATATATGTTAGGTTGTTGAAATATTTGGGGTCTAAAAAGCCCGTAAAAACATAAAGCAATAAATGATTAGATTAATAAGTATAACTCAATATTGTGAGTCTCATTGAGACTATGATTGCTTCTAGCAAAATGAGAGGAATGGAAACAACTGTTAATCTTTCATCATAACAATTTCTATCTAATATCTTAGATACAGTTAATTGTCATATTCTTGTTGATTAGGACCCGATGGTATATAATGTCTCTTTGATGCATTTTTATTTTCAATGGATAACCTGTGAGATCTCTAATTTGGTTAATAGGTGTTCCTTTGTTATCACTTTTGTTTATGGCCTCAATATATTTATGGGGTGTCAAACCCTATGAGATTATTTATTAGGACATGTGATTGCATTTCTATCTAGACCGTGACTTATTTTAAGAGATTTTAATGATATTATGAGTACTTCTAACAAATATGGGGGTGATCTTACCTAACATAGGCACTTGAATAACTTTGGCAATTATGTTCACGCAACGAAACTGGTTAAAGTTCCATACTCGGGATTGAGATACACTTGGCATAATGGTCAGCATAGTAGGGGTACTATTATTGAGAAACTAGATTGGATATTTGGCAACTCATGTTGGTTATCTACTTGGCCAACTACTTGTTTTAAGATTTTACCTAGGGACTTTTTATATCACAGTGTTATGGTTATCCAGTTCAGTTGTCCTCTTCCAAAGGTAAAAACAACTTTTAAGTTTTTGACTCTATGAGCTAACAGGGATGATTTCTTGGGTTTAGTTGCATATACTTAGCAGATCCTAGTGGATGGTAACCCTATGTATATTATTACCAAGAGGCTAGGCTTGCAAAAGCCTAAGCTGAAGTCTTTGCATCACCAACCATTAGCCACATTTCTAATCGAATGGTTAAGGCAAAGTCTAATTGGGTTGTAGCATTTATACCTCTTGATGACTCTCCACAGTCTGAAGAGTATTTGAGGGCAGAAGAAGAGCTTACTAAGGAGTTTTTACAGTTATGTAAGGATGATAAAGCTTTTTACAAATAGAGGTCTTAGATTCAGTGGTTAAACTTGAGAGATAAAAATACCAAGTTTTTTCACAGATCACTACTTTATAGATAGGCCAGGAATAGAATCTATTGGTTGACTAATGAAACAGGGTCTCGGGTTCAGAATCAGCAAGGTCTAGATTGATTGGTTGTTCATTACTTCTAAGGGTTACTCTCTACACACTTGACCACTACTTTAAATGATGTTTCCCGATACTTCTCTGGTAGGATTCCTCTTGAAATTGTGCCTACTTTGGAGTCATACATTACGAATGATGAGATCAAGAAAACATGATTCTCTATCCCGGATAATAAGGCTTCTGGTCCAGATGGTTATACTTCTTTGTTCTTTAAAAAAAGTTGGGACATTATTGGTAGGGACTTCCTTGTTGTTGTGAAGTGCTTCTTCGATTCTTCTACTATTTTTAAATGTGTTAATACTACTAGGATTGCTTTGGTTTTTAAGATTGAGACTCCTTCCACTATGAATGACTTTAGACCTATCTCTTTTTGTAATATGATTTACAAATGCATATCTAAAGTTATTATGAATAGATTAAATGAGATTTTTCTGGATATTATTAGTCATTCTTAGACTACCTTTGTTCGGATAGGCAAATATCAGATGTCATATTGTTGACTCAGGAGCTTATGCATAACTATCATTTAGCTAGTCCTATGCCTAAATGTGCTTTAAAATAGACCTTATGAAAGCTTTTGATATAATTAGTTGGGAGTTTATCCGGGCTAAGAGCTATTGGAGTACCTGAAGCTATGGTTAGATGGATTGAGATATACATGTCTATAACTTATTTTTTAGTGGTTATGAATGGGAAAAGTCGCGGTTTCTCCCCATCTTTTAGGAGCCTTCAGCAAGGTGACCCTTTATCCTTTTTTTTTTTTGCCATAGAGGGTTTATGAGGGATACTAAAAGAGGCTTCACAAAACCCGGGGTTTCAATACCATTAAAGGTGTCAACAAACTACCACTACTCATTCATGTTTTACAGTTGACCTTATGATTTTCTGTTGGGAAAATATGAACTCAGTCAAGTTTGTAAGGAATGTTTTGGATGATTTTGTTGGGTTATCTAAGCTTATTACAAATATGGAGAAAAGCCATGTTTACTTGTCAGGAATCGATGATGAGTTTTGAACCTTTTTGTAGACTCTTTTAGGTTTCAGGTTAGGTTCCCTGCCAGTTAGGTATCTAGAAGTCCTATTTATCTCTACCAGACTCACACATAGTGATTGTATATTTTGGATGGATTGGATTCTTTCTGGGATTAAGTTGTGGACTTTAGTTTCTCTTACTTATGTTGGACACCTTCAATTGATCGAATCTGTTTTCTTTTCCATCCACGTATATTGTTGTTCTATGTTTACTCTTCCCTACTCTGTTATTAGGAGGATTAAGAGTATTCTAGTTGTCTTTTTGTATAAGGGTTATTCGCTCTCGCATTCAGGGGCTAAGATAGCCTAGGCTTCAATTTGTTATCCTCTTAAAGAGAGAGGTTTGGGATAAAAAGGATTGGGACCTGGAATAAAGTAGTTATTCTCAAGCATGTCTAGAGACTTCTTTTAAAAAGATCATCAGTTTGGTCGGGATCGGTTCATATTATCTTACTTAGAGGTAGATCTTTCTAGCATGAGGCCTTATTTAGTTTCCTCTTGGTACTGGAGAAAGATCATACTTAATAGAGACTAGTGTAGAGGGAGATTTATCTCATGTATTAGTGATGAGATTGCTACTTCTGTATGGTTAGACTATTATTTGTTGGATGGTCAATGGTTTTGTGATCTTTTACCTTTGAAACTGATATCCTTAATTGTGCTTTCATGGGATGCCAAAGTCTCAGACATTATTGAGGAAGACACTTGGTGTTTTTCCTCGAGTAATAAGAAGCTACAATCTATTTAGGACTAAGTTCATTTCCATCTTAGGAATGCACTGCTAGAGCACTATATCTAAAAGGGTGATCCACCAAAGATATTTTTTATCTACTTAAAATGAAAGGCTCTTAGATACACGAGACCTACATATTTTATACATCACCTCTTTTAGTTTCAAGGTCATATCTCGAGACATTTTTTATCTTATGGCTTGCTTTTATGGGTCGTCTACATACTATGGATAAATTCTATGCTTATCAAATCATTAGCTCCTTGATATGTATCCTTTGTGGCTCTCATATTGAGACACACGACCATATGTTCTTTCATTGTCCTTTCTCTGCTTCGATATGGGGGCTACCATAAGAGGACTCTTATAAGTTGTCCTTCTATGACATGATGACCTTTGCTTTAGTGGATATACGCATTATATGCAGAATGAGGAATTTATGCATCTACTTGCTCGGTTACTACTCTCAGCCACAATTTACTTTATCTAGCATGAGAGGAATAATTGAGTTTCTCACTAGGCTTATCATCTGTATCATGTTGTTAGTGAAGAAATCTTTTAGCTTATCAGGTCTAGGTTGGTTAAACTAGAACCAAAATACTAGATTTCAGCTACTTTCAGATCTAGATAAAGTCTTCTAGAGTCACAAGATACCTCTAGTTTGTTTTTCTTAGAGTTCCACTTAACTTGTCTGTTATTTTTACAAAACCAATCGATCAATTCTGAGTTTTCCATGAACCAGTCGACTGGTTTAACAACTACTATCCAAGCAGTATTTGATTAGTACTTAAAAGTGCATTCTCACTAAGGCTTTATATTATCATATTGCACTTAAAGTATCATTAAATTCCCTAACTTAAGCATGTTTTATAATAACAAGTCTGATAATATAAGATAGCTTTAATTTATGGTAAATGCTCATTTTAAATGCAGGCCTATCACATAAATCAAAGGATTGATTGATGAGTTCAACTACTGAAATTGAGAAGACAAAGAGAGGGTTAAGCTTAGAAAAGAGATGATGGTTCAGTCCAAACTGCAACACTGTTAAGTCATTGGGTCATATCTGAAGCTGTAGATCTTGGATTTCAATTTGGTTTATATGGATAGAAAGCTAAGACATAAGCCTAAAATATTCATGCGGAGTGAAAGACTCAATTCTGCTGTTTAGAAGTCCAAATCTTAGCAACAATGGAGAAGTCGGAATCTGTCTTGCAGCCTAGACACTGTTCAGTATTCAGCCCATATCTCAGTTCTAGAAGTCCAAATGCACCGATTATTTTTTTTTTGGAAAGCTGAGACAATTTCCTAGAACTTTCATGACAAAAATCTATTCAAATTCTGACGTTAACAGTGACGTTTTTGGCAGACAAGAAGATAAGGATTGTCACCAAGTCAAGATGTGGCCACCCACTCAACAATTAGTCATCATATCAATAGTTCCGAATTTTGACCTATAAAAGGAGGTATTTGCCATGCCTTTAGGCATCTTGGTTTTCAGATCAAGATCATGTTCTTGCTCTCTTTCTTTATATTTTTGTGATGCTTAAGTTTTTTTTATATTAATCTCTTGTTTATGCTTTTCATTTCCTTTCCTTTACTTAGTTAACTTATATCTTATTTATGTTCTTATCTTGTTTATTTATGTTTCTCTTCTTCATTATGTTTAGCTAAGTTTATTATGTCAAGGTGAAAAGGTTACACTAATGGTGTAAGAATAAGTATAGTATAAACTCAACATGGATTTTAATATTTGATACTAACATGTTTTGTATTTGTTATCTTATTCACTCTTAATACTTTGCTTGTTAAAAGATTAATCTAGATTTATGTAATATAACATTGGTACAACAAATACTTGTCACTTTCATAGCCCAAATTGTATGGTATAATTGACACATGTGCTATGAAAGGAACTTGATTTATTGTTAACATAAGTTATAATCATTAATACCTGACAACATTTACAAGTATTAGCATTATTCGAATAAGATAACTAATGTAATCATGTTAACAATTTATAATCCGATTGGAACCTCCTTTGTGTGTGGTTTCCAGTTGAGTAATAAGAGTTTATACTATACTTGTTTGAAATACCATTAGTAGATCCTTTAACCTTGACAATTGTTTTTATCATTGTTTAATCCTTATATCAATATCACATCTCAAAGCTCTCTTCAACTCTTTTTCTGTTATTATCTATTTTTTTATTTGTAGTTTATACAATTAACCTCCCTGTGGTTCGACTCCGGTCTTGCCGGGTTATTTATTACTTCAACAGTCCTACACTTGGGAGAAGACATCAATCTTTTGGTTGTGTCAGTATTGTTTTTAGTTTTATTTTGAGTTTTATTTAGCTTTTGCTTTTTTTTCTCCTACTACTTAAGTCAATTTGATATGGGTTATGAGATGATATTCATCTTGGGGTATGCCCTTCATATTTTTGTACAACTTTTCACTTTAATACAATTATAATTATCCAAAAAATAGGTATTTCAGCCAAATTAGTGTGAATAATTTTGAAAGGTTTTGTCCAAATTGACTTGAAATTAGTATTCAATTATATTATATGATGAAATAAATGATTGGATGAAGAGTTAATTACATGAAAAACAAATTTGGTAAAAGTCTTTAATGGTGTTCATATTGTAATTATGTTTGGATTCTTACGGTAATAAGAGAGGCTGTAGGTTCAGGACAACAGCAGGGGATTATATCTATAGCCTAGGCATCAGGTAGCCGCTTTGCATTCCTCCTTCTAAGTTGTTTGAGGCTCTAGTTGTTAAATAATCAAAATTATTTAATTGCTTGTTTATGTATATATACTAATTATGATATGATTATCGAACAATTGATAAGGAAAATTTAAAAATATTGACTAGTATATGAGTGGTACCAAATACATCAATTTATCTGACGATTAGGAATTTTTAAATATTGACTAGTACCTAAGTGGTACTAGAGGCGTCACTTTATTTGATGACTAGAAATTTAAATATTGACTAGTACCTAAGTGGTACTAGAGGCATCAGTCTATATGATGACCGAGAATTTAAATAACAAATTTACCTTAAGGAAATTAGAGTCATCAGAGTGATAGATGACCTGAATGATGTAATTAGGATAATTCATTTGAATGATATAAAAGAATTAATGGTACTATCAGTTAAGATACTATTGGATAATTGATGACATAAAATTCCTTAATTGTTGATTATTTATATTTATATTTGTAATTTGATAATTATTGTTTCAAATACACATATCAATTGTTAAATAGTATTTCTTATATTGTAAATTATTTTGACTACTTTTGTTATTACTCATGATGGTAGACGTAATGTTGAATTTAGGAATACCACACACTTATTATGTAATGTAGTTCCAATATTGTCTTTTGATATGTAATTAAATCTATTACTAAACATGCATATATTAACTTAAATTTTTTTGATCGTTGTAGTATTTTATGTAATCTTACTCTTTTATATCTTAACTAGAAATATATGGAATTTAATTTCTTAATATTTTACAACTTGTTTATGTTAAGTTTATAAGATAATTATGTAGAAATCATTATATGGAATGGAATAAAGGAAAGCTAAAAGAATAAACGTAGTCTATTTTGATCTTGTTGAACATGAAATGATTGTGTAACCCATTTTTGGATCCCCACATAAAAAAGAAAAATATACAAAAAAATAAAAAATATTATCAAAAAAATAATAACAGTGAAAAGAGGATGTCGGAGCGCCCAGAAAATGGCTAAAAATTGGTTGAGGAGGTTCAAAAATACAAATATTGAAATTTGACGGTATATCGTTGACCGATTAGAGCCCTGTTGACAAAGAAAAGTCAATTTGAGGAAGAAAAGTCCAAAATCAGATGTTTATGAACTCAATTAAATTTTATTGAAGGTTTAATTGAATTTATGGAGGGTTCGATTGCAAGAAAATAGATTTTTAAGTCAATTTAGGCTTTAATTGGGAGAAATTAAAGTTCTAAGGTCAAATTATAATTTTTTAGAGTTGATTTGGTTAAATCAGGGGCTTAATTGCATAAATATTGAAGTTTGATGGCCAATTAGGGACTTAATTGAAGAAATCCGAAATCAAGAACCAAACTGGAAAAGGCGCTTAAATAGAGGGGCTGTAATTAAACCGAATCAGGGGCTAAATTGAAGACATTAGAAGTTTAATAATCAATTGAGAGTCAAATTGCATAAATCAGAGATCAAAGACCAATTTGAAAAAGGCGACTAACTTCAGGGCCGGCGAGTGAATTTGGCAGGGATGCAATTGAATTGATTTTTAAAATCAAAATTTACAATTGAGGACTTAAATGAACAAATCACAAATTGAAGACTGATTTGGACTTTGACACGTTTTTGCCGCCTTTTTCTTTTAAATGAAACGGCGTGTTTTGTCCAAAATGGCGCCATTTCATCCACTGTTCATAAAAAAAGGACCCAAAACGGTGCCGTTTTGAACGACACCGTATGTCTTCTTCTTCCCTTAGATGTGCAGTAAACAAGGGAAGAGAGCTTTTGTTCTCCTGTTTTCACTGACTTTACTTCCTCTGAAAAGCATCAAAAAGACGCCGACCAAGGACACCCACTTACTAAGCTGACTCGTGGCCTCTCACGTGTTGGAGAAACGAAGGAGACGTGCCTCCTCGGGCAGTCGTGGGGCGGCTGCACAATGATCGCCCCGTCCATATCTCTCCCTTGTTTTTGCCTATAAATACAGGGGAGACGAGGAGAGCAAAATGAGGGAGCACAAGAGAGGGGGTAGACCGAAAGAAAAAAGAGAGGAGAGAGAGTTGAAATAAACGAAGAAAAAACGGAGAGAGAGGGAGGAAGAAAGGCAGAAACCAAAAGAAAAAAAAACAAAAAAAACAGAAGAAAACAGGGGAGAATAAAAAGAAGAAACTGTCGTCCACCTGCCACCCTTAGCTCCCCTGTTCGCCACCGCTAGCACCAGTAGCACCTCCACGAAGCCGTTGCAGATAGGCAGAGCGTTATTGGCGAAGGGAACGAAAGGTAGAGGAAGCAAATAGAAACGCAGTAGAGGGGAGAAGAAGAAGAACCATTATCTTCCGCCACAGTCATTCACCGCGACAACAGCACCGCCTTGACGCCACCCCAGGTAACCTCTTGCTGCCTCGTTTATTTCCTTCTTGCTCAGCCCCTGCCTGCATTTGCATGCAGAACTGCATCAAATGATGAAGTAACCAGCCCATTTGGTTTTTGGCCGGTGTTGGCCCATTTTTATGTTGGGCCGGTGCTGGCCCATCATTTTTGTATAAGGCTGGTGGTGGCCCATTATTTTTATGTTGGGCCGTGCTGGCCCATTACAATTAAATACACCGTAAAAATATAAATCTGGTATTAAAATACTCGGTTTTCGTCAAAACTTCCAAATTACAAAAAAAAATTCAAAAAAGAAAAAATGTTTTTGTGCATACGGCCAAGCGTCTCAAAGCTAAAAAATCATATTGTGTTTTTCATACACCAAAAAACAATGTTTTAGCATGCATTCTGACTTTCATAACCAGTTTATTAAAGTCAAGAGAATATTGGCCAAAATTTCAAAAACAACAAAAAAGTTTTTTGTCTTTTAGTATCCGGGGTACGACATTACACGTAATATGTATTCCAGATATTAAATTCTTTTTTTCAGACGCTAGAATGGTTAGGTTTTACCCTATTAAGATAAGAACCTCCTTATTGAGGATGGTTTTTCTTGAATCTTAGACAGACAAGACCAACAATTAGAAAATACAACCAAACCTTAGATTTTGATCAGACAAATAAAACAATGCAACTTACCTTAGGTAGTACGTATTTGGGGTGCTAATACCTTCCCTTTACACAACCAGTCTCCGTACCCGATCTCTGAGACCAGTTAAGGTTTCTAGTGACCAAAATACTAGGTGGAGACTCCCATTACCTTTACTGATAAGAGACAAGAATTACTGGTCTCTCCATATTTGCCTAATAGACCTATACTTTCAATCCTGAGGGTGGACGATTCGTCACGACGCCACACACGTGCGACAGAATGACGACTCCGCTGGGGACTTTGTGGACCAAGCTTTGTTTTTGTCTGATAATTGTGTTTTATTGTTGGGTTTGTGTGTTTATTGTTGATATGCATTTCCTTTATTTATTTTCTTATGCACTTTATATTTTGTACATATTTGTTCATACATTGTATAAAATTGCCTTATGCATCACACTTTAATTTTTTGAAAAGCACACACAAGCTTCTATGTTAAGTGGGGAATTAGCGATCTACCTTATGACTATTGGTCAGGGTTCAGATGCATGAAACACTCAACTCATATCTGAGTGTCTGCTTGGTAATGACGGGCATATGTGCCTTAGATGTTCTTGCCTTTACGAAGGCCGTCACTAGGCAGATATGAGACCCGTTTTGAGACTAGGTAGAAAACCTACCTTTTGTCTCACATAATGAATAGAGCATGTCCTTAGGTTGTATGTGTCATCTTTATTTGCATAACGGCAAACTCTTCTTGAAGCATCTTGAACTCAAGACTTGTGGGTGACACAATGACCGTCACTCAGAAAATTTTAATTGTAGAGGTTGGGCAAGAATCAAGATACTTGTTTCATCATGCAAGAGTTACGACCATATGTCACCCCTTAAAGGGCGAGTTCATCATATAGAAAAATGTTCATACATTTGTCATGTATGCACCAAGATAAAAAGTAGGTTCCCCCTACTGAGGTCTACTACACTATAATGAGAAAAGTCAGAAAATAAAGAATGGGGTTCGGAAGAGGCTCATGGTCTAAAGGAAATGGAGAGCATCAAATGTGAAGTAGCTAGACTCATTTATCTGCTTGAACAAGTGCTGAGCATCAACAATGGAAAGGGAATGCATATGCAGCCTTCTGTGGGAACACTGTTTGACCACATCCCACACGAGAAGAATATTTTTAGCTCTTCTTCCCAGCACTCCACCAGCAACGACCACATCGTCGAAGCTGCACCTCTCTTGTTCAGTCATGAAAATTAGCAACGCCTTCAGTCATCAATGAAAGATAATTTCTTTTCTGGGTTAGCTGCCCTCATAAGATATTGATTTGAAAAACACAGTAGTAGAGAGAAGAGCACTCCCGATCCAAAAGGCAAGAGTAAATGTCATGGCAGAGCTCTCTCGACAGAGATCTGTTTGTAGATCTGCCAGTTGGGAATCCGAGAGAGGGGTGTAGTAGTTTCAGAACAGCTACAATTTTATCCCACTAGTGTCAGTAGGAAAACACAGAAGTAGGGAGAAGAGACAGAACTAGTCTGAAAAACAAGAGCAGACATTAAACTTCAACATAACAGAACTCCCTCTATAGGTGCTTGTTTGCTACACCGCCAGTGAGGAATTAAAAGGAGATAAAAGGGTTTCAGATTTATCAGTTTCTCTTCTAGTTGAGACAACGCGTGATTCCACACATCAGCAGTAGCGACGCTATATGTCTTCGGGCGCTATCAAGATTACCTGCTATTGGAAGGTTTCCAAAAATCCTCTTACAACCACAACAACATGTGCATATTGATATGATGTTGTGACGATTGCCGAAAGAATTGAACAAGCTATGAAGAGAGGAAAGATTGCAGGTTCTGTCATGAATTCCAGAATAACGATGAGAGATGGATCAAAAGATAACTCTGAAGGTGTAAAACCTTATTTATATGGTCTAGCCAGGTCTCACTATAGCATCAATTGCTCAAATGTTTGTGCCAAGATTGTCTACTAGCATCTATTATACTCCAGACTTATTCCCCGACCCTGTCAAATCCCATGCAACCATCATTTTCTAGGTGGTATAACCCAAATAGGAGATGTGAATATTATGATGGGGGTCTTGGGCCATTTTAGATGAACAGTTGCAAAAGTTTCAAGAATCTAGTCCAGAAGTGGTTAAACAAAAGGCTATATTGTCACCTGAACATCCTAAGAATGACAAGTGATCGAAAATGCTTGGCAAAACACAAAGATTGCCCGAAAAGTTGATCCAAGAATGGTGTTGAACTTTCAATCATCCTTGTTATGAATTTTTTCCATTTTCCATTTTGTTTTGGGATCACATCTCATCCTTCAATGAAACAGGTCTCTTCTTTACTCTTTATTGTTCTGAAATCATGAGATGTTTCTTTCACAGGGTATTGTGATAAAATACTTTGATCAAACTTGAACATGCAAAATTAAAGCTAATCAATCCTAAGGATTAAAGGTGTTTTAATTGCAGAAATGACTCGTTGACATGAAAAACAAACATGAGGTAACCGAACAAATCATGAGCTCACACCACAAAATTAGACCACACATCATATAGCTAAGTTTTAGCAATATGCATAATGACACGCAGTGGATTCAATAGTTATGAACTCGTGAATCAAGACTCTTACAAGTTCAAAGCATTATACTAGTTGAGGTTAAAATTTATCGGTTCTAACCAACCTTGCATGAAATGAGAAAAGGCCATCGTTGTTATCCCTTCACTGTCTAAAGATTATATCCCTTGTAATCCCTATTTGAGCCAGAATAATTTTCTTTTAAAAGAAACTCTGACTGGGATCACACCCCACACTGGGGGCAAACGAGAGATATTTTGAAGACACTGATAGAATCATTGGAAAAGGGAAGGTTAAGAAAAAAAATATCCAACAATTGAGAAAGGGCTAAAAGAAAAAAGAGACATAGACTAGGGGGCAAAAATACTGATGCTGATCTTTCCTTACCATCCAGACAAATCAGTAAAGATAGGAGTTGGAATTAATCATGTCACAGTTATTAGGACAACAAATGCCAAAAGTCAAACACCAAAAAAAATACTGAGCTATAAGCATAACTTTTGGTATCTATGATAAAGTCTCTAATGTCTTCAAAATGATCCAGATTGGTTATTCATCAAGAAAATAGATTATGACCCATGTTAAGAGACTTCTACTTTTATCCTTAACATGACTTTATGTCATTCTTATATAAAAACAACAAGAGAAAGAGATTGATGAATAGTTAATGTTGATCCAAGATCTTTGAAACCCTTAAACACATTTTGAGCTGGTGAAATCCCTTTTCTTTCATAGCCTTGAACCATAGCCTTGAACCATAGCCTTGAACCGATAAACGACGGTCTCAAAAACTTGAAGAGCCTTTCCATAAGAGTCGTGGCTTCATGAATTAAGCTACTAGTTATTATGCATGCTGATAAAATAGGTGCTAAAAAAGGGAAACACCCTTTTTTGATAAAGCCTTGAGTTTTGATTTGAGCATCCTGTTTCTTAAAATTCACAGAAGGTCACCTCATCACGTACCACAAAAGATATACCAAAGATCAAATATTAAAATTGACAAAAAGAACCACATAAAATGCAATTTTAATCTTACAATGGATCAATTTCTGTTTTCAAAATACAAGACAATTGAAGGACTATATTTATTGCATGATGTGTGTTGGACCTTTGACCAAAGAAACTTGATTTTCAAAATACTTTCCAAAATAAACATCTCTCTGATTTCATTTCAACAATTAGACTTTGAATAGACATAATCTTTGAAATATAAGAGTTGATTACGAAACAAGAAAGATTATCAAACAAAAAGAACATCGATCAAATTTGCAAAATCCTTGACAAAAAGGATATCGCCACTTCTCAATACTTCTTGAAACGTTGAGCAGCTGGGGACAATATAGTGGACCTTGAGAATGAAAAAAAATAGTATTTAAATCAGCTGGGGCAAATGAAGAATCAAATGATGAGTTAACAAAGTCCATCAAAGTTATGATTGGCATCTGGTAATGACAAAAACACCTCCTGCGAGCATGTTCATATCAACTGGGGCAATGTTGTTCAAAGACAGCCTATGATCTAGTGCACCCTCAATAACAATTGATGAGTAATGTTGCACTTGAAGGACATCTTCATATCATCATTCTTTAAAAAAGGGATATTGATCAATAAAGGCATACAGTTGTATTAGAATAAATGACAAAAGATGCAATTCATCAAGACTGACTATGGAGCAAAGATATACCTAGAGGACATCTTCACATCGTTATCCTTTGAAACATGGCTATCGACTGATGTTGTCATGATTGCATTTGAATGAATGATGAAAAGATGCAAATTACCAAGACTGACTGTGGAGCAAAGACATACCTGAAGGACATCTTCACATCGTTATCCTTTGAAACATAACTATCAACTGATGTTGTCATGATTGCATTTGAATGAATGTCGAAAAGTTGCACATCACCGAGACTGATTATAGAACAATGCTGCATTGAAAGGACATCTTCATCTAGGGTTATCCTCTGAAACATGGCCATGACTCTTGAAACGGTGTTATCATATAGCTGCCTTGAAATGAATGTCGAAAAGGCACCCACCACCAAAACTGACTGAGGGACCATCTGTTTTGAAGCAAAAGTGAACTTCATCGTATGAGTATGGGTGATAAAGGCAACATTATTAATGAGGCTGAGACATTTCTTTTCACAATCTGATTAGAGGAGCTGAGGAAAATCTATTGAAAAGAACTTTGAGCATACAACGATGAGCCTTTACTGCAAGCTATTATATTAATGTCTGAACGACTTATAGTTTCAAGAAGCCTGATGATAACATGCACTTAAAGGTCTTGTTACAAATAGAGGCAAGTTTATGGGTGATTGACAATCCAGGATGAGGTTGGCTAGAAAATCTTTGGATGAGTGTTGGCAGGATACACACAATTGATCAGAAAACAGTTACCGAGATGAGTTGAGGAGATGAATGGCTTGTTATGCGACATGATGAATCAAACAACACTACACTTGGGGGCATGATCAAGCTGGGGGGCAATCCAAAACCACATGGTGGGGGCTGGCTCCACGATTCCCTTCCTAATAAAACAAAATGTATGGCTGAGTTGACAACCCTTGAGGTAAAGATTGGAGGACATAGAAGTATAATGGCATCAAACCCTTCCCCAAGGGTCAAGATCACAAGATATGACTCGAGTAAGCAAGAGTGGAAAGACCATCGAAGTTTACTACCAATACTCCAACTTTTGAGAAAAGAAAGACACCATGAAGAAATGGGGACCTATATTTCTTAGGTAAGTATACATGCATATCAATCATAATGTATTGCTTTCAACATTGTCAGATCGGTGTTTCACCATCACCTTTTAGGTAGGGCATTTTCTAACCCTATCTCATTTTGAGTGCGTCTTTGAGCCCTCACTTTATTTTGAGTGCCCCTTTGAGCCCTCATCTCTTGGGTAGTGCATTTTATAACCCTACCTTATTTTGATGCACCTTAAAGCCCTCACTTTATTTTAAGTACGCCTTTGAGCCCTCATCTTTTGGGTAGTGCGTTTTATAACCCTACCTCATTTTGAGTGCAACTTTAAGCCCTCACTTTATTTTGAGTGCGCCTTTAAGCCTTCATCTCTTGGATAGTGCATTTTATAACCCTACCTCATTTTGAGTGTGCCTTTGAGCCCTCACTTCCTTTTGAGTGCGCCTTTGAGCCCTCATCTCATTTCGAGGGTGGTAGTGCATTTTCTAATCCTATCTCCTTTCAAATGCGCCTTTGAGCCCTTGTCCCTTTCTAAACTATTTCTTTTTTCGACTTGGTAAGGTCACCCATTACAATAAGACCATTCTCCATGTTTTTTTATTTGGGTAGGTCACCCATTACAATGAGACCATTCTTCCACCTAGGTAGGTCACCCATTATAATGAAACCACTCTTCCATCTTCCATTCTTCACTTGTTATTTTTCTATCTGGGTAGGTCACCCTTTACAATAAGACCACCACACACTTTACATACACAGGATTTTGGTTCCGGATAAAGAGGATTGGCAAAAAGAATCTCAGTTTTGCCCAACCACATAGTATTTTGGTTCCGGTTAAAGGGGATTGGCGAAAGGAATCTCAGTTTAGCCCAACCACATAGGATTTTAGTTTCGGTTAAAAGGAATTGGTGAAAGGAATCTCAATTTAGCCTAACCACACAAGATTATGATTCTTGTTAAAGGGGATCGGCGAAAGGGATCTCAGTTTAGCCCAAACAAAAACGGATTTTGGTTCTGGTTAAAGGGGATCAGTGAAAGGGATCTCAGCTTAGCCCAACCACACACAAGACTTTGGGTCCGGTTGAAGAGGATTGTTGTAAAGATAGAATTTCAGGTCAACCAAATTTTGAGAAGACCAGTTTTGTTTATCTTTACAAAACTTACTACGCAAAATCTTTGCTTCATAAGTATTGTAATAAACCAGACCTAAATCCAAGTTCTACAGCTCCACTTATGATCCAATAACCGAATGGTGTTCCAATTTGAATTCAACCAGCATCTCTTTTCTAAGTTTAGCCCTCTATTTGTCTTCTCAATTTCAGTGATTAAACTCATCAATCAATCCTTTGATTTATGTGATAGACCTGTATTTAAAATGAACATTTACCATAAATTAAAGGTATCTTATATTATCAGACTTGTTATTATAAAACATGCTCTAGTTAAGGAGTTATTGATACTTCAAGTGCAAAATGATGATATAAAACCTTGATA
>Ga0307517_10004279_pt1 | contig 21998 bp, 17 predicted proteins | sample 23_EM_MG_FD_194515 | JGI IMG/M metagenome (GOLD analysis project Ga0307517, IMG submission 194515) | Populus trichocarpa ectomycorrhiza microbial communities from riparian zone in the Pacific Northwest, United States - 23_EM | ecosystem: Host-associated > Plants > Roots > Unclassified | place... | reverse complement strand
AATCAATATCTCCAGTGACTAGCATTTCAGTTTTTCTTATTAGAATTTTGTCTAAATACCACTATGGCCAGTGGTGCACAAGCTACGAATGTGCCTACCGGCTACAGATTTAGCCCTAATGATGATGATCTAATAGTTCATTATTTGAAGAAAAAAATTCTGGGTCAGCAACTTCCTGCTGATGTTATTCCCACCACTGATGTATATGCATCAAGCCCTGATAAACTCCCCTTAGGTTTGTCTCTTTCATATTTTTTTTGACACGTGAACATCTTTTTTTTTTCTATAACTTTTCTTCCATTACACCACATGTTTCCACTGTTAATTAGTTGCAACATCGGCATTGTGGCAGCCGAATCTTAGGAATAGAAATCAAATAATTTCCAGAAGAAGAAGGGATCACAATGACTCTTCTGAGGTCATCTAGTCGAAATACATAAATATTAGGCCATCCACGAGATCCTAATACAATTCATCAAAACCTCCTGCATCAAGCACGAATAAAGTCTACATTATTTGTATTACTTAAAAATCTAACTTTTGTAATTACTAGACGATTTTAAAGGCGGGGTGGCCAACGAGTGGTTTTTCTTTTCGACTAGGAGCGAGGACGCTGACATTATCTTAACAGAGAATGGCTACTATGCGGTTGACCCCGAAGGCACAGCCCCGATCGCATGGAAGGATAAAATTGTTGGTTATGCAAAGACTCTGAATTTCTATCAAGGAAGCCCACCCAATGGATCTGAAACTGATTGGATGGTAGAAGAATTCAGCGTTAATGCTGAGTTTGTTCCAATTAACAAAGATGACCTTAGCACTCAAGAAAAGGTGATGTAATTCACATCAATGATATGTTTTAGGAATCACACTTTGTCTAATGATACTTTATGTTGTTGATGTTCAGAAAGCCAACTTTGTTGTATGCAAAATTTATCGAGTAGAAACAGAACCTGAATGGGATAAGCAGTTCGAGTAAGAAGAAGAAACGAAGAAGCACAAGAGAGGAAAATTTGGAATCCCAGCAAGCTTGTTAAATGAAGGCTCTCTAATTAGTTTAGGAACATCCTTATATCTTGTTTTATGATTAGTTTTCGATTACATAGGTCTAAAGCCAGCAATGCTGCAGAAATTTTACCGTAGTTTCTTCCCATGTCTGATTTAAAGAAACTGTTGTGCTTTTCATGTCATCAACCTTTTTTTTTGTTGTTGTTTGCTTAGCTAGGTAGGAAAGTGTTTGATTAATCTCTGGATGGACTGAACATTATCCTGTCTGCAAGCATTGATTATTGGCAAACAAATGGCAATTCATACACAAGTTACAACTAGAACTTTTGCTCTTGGTGCTCTTCTCCTTTGTTTCAGCGGGCACTTGGAGCTTTCCTGTTACAACATTTCAAAATGATTTTCTGAGTTTCATAGCGATGCATCCTTTCCTATTTCTCAGTAGCATAGGCATTGAAAGTTTCCGCTTCCGTTTCTCTACTCCTGAGCATGTGTGTGGAGGAGGTACTCGGGCTTTCGGTCAATCCAATTTGGCCTCTGTAAGTGCATTTATACTGAAGCTGTATTTCATAGACCTGAGGACATGTTGACAGGAAGAAACTGGAGGCATGTAGACTCTTTGATACTGCCAGTTAGTCTCGTATCCTTGATACTACAGTTAAATCATTATGTCTTCTTTCGAATTTTATTGCTCCTGGTAGTTTTCTGTTCCTCGGTGGCATTCAATAACTAGATTGGGCCTGAGCACTCTGCGGAATTCAACAACTTGGCTACTAGGCCAGATTCTTGAGGTGTGAACTCATTCAGAGACATTATTGGCTTTTATATACCAAACCATCTCCTCATTACCCTGTAACTTTGGTTCATCTCCATTCAAATATTTCCAGCAAGGTTGGGATAACCTGACGATTAAGATTGGAGGCTCTGGCATATCCCAAATCCTTGATGCCAAGGCAACTGAAGCAGTCTTGCATTCAGATTTCAGAGAACTGGAAATTGTAGGGATTATAACGATTTCTCTCAAAATATGCACTCCGGAATGAATTGGTCAATCTTCTATCAATCACTAAAAGATACATGTTCATTGGAAATACAGAAGATCACTGAGACTAACAGATCTTGTTCAATTGTAATTATCAACATCAACATCGTCTAATGAGGGATAAAGGTCAAGCACGAGATGCAGCTTCTTGTTTTTTCTCCATTTAGTCTCTTTGCAACCCATGTCAACTTTCCCTCATGTTTTGAGTACTAATAACAGAGGATTTCTACCTGGTTTTCGACTTCTGCCTTGTCCATGCCTTCAATTCTTGTCAAAGGGACTTCCAGTACATAGATTTCTTTATCCCCAAGTCATCTGTGGTTACTCATGATTTGGTCAATAGAACTCCTTTTAAGGAAAATTTAAACAAAAATAGTGAGGTTCTATACAATGCTTACCTTGTCTGAAAAATGTTTTGGATCATTTTCTGAGGAGACTCACTTGCTGCATATTCCAATTGAAGCAACTCGTCTGAACTCAAGCGCCAACCAAGGGCACCCAAGTTTTCCTCAGCTTGTTTTACTGTCTTGATTCCAGGAATTGGAATAGCACCTTTGCAGATGCACCAGTTTATAGCAACCTGCTAACATAATATCCTAAATTAGTAAACACATTGTTGCTTTGGAATGTCTGCCGCTAAAAGCCAGATGAACTCAACTGACAGAAAAACATCTGGAACTACAATATATGCCTGGTATAAGAGACTTAAGAGGCATTGGTTACTTAAATAAGCAGCTTGTGGATCGCCCTCTTATCCCATAATTATTTTTTTCATTTGTGCTCTCAATAACATGTGCACTGCTGAAACTTGAAAACAAAGCGAGATTATCTTGCTTTATTAATGCATTGGAATCTGGCCTTCTCTAAACTAAAGAAGTTCATGTTTCGTAAATCTGCATAGATATTATTCTCTACCCATAGTTTACTCACTTATGGTCTTTCAGACAAGAAAACAGGCCCAGGAATGTAAATTTTTCAATAGACACAATCAAGAAGCAGTCACTAAAAATTTGAACTTCACCTGTGACAGAGTTTTACCCCTTCTCTGTGCAATTTCTCCTAGGGAATTCAACAAAGGTTCCAGTCCTGGAAGAATTTGCCTGAATAAGAAGGCCCTACAGAAGAAAAGATCATTATTATGGGACAAGCAGTCAATAAGCAACCTCCTCTTATCACACATTTAAAGTAGCAAGTTCACAAATCTTAGTACCGAGGCCCAAGTGGAAGTCTGGACGATGTATATTTCCCGGTAAGCATTCCGAGTCCTAAAGGACTATAAGCAATCAACCGGATTCCCAGAGAATCACAAACCTTCTTGATCTCCATCTGATCTTCTCCCATGCTTAGCAAAGAAAATTGTACCTAGTGGTTGGTTTCGTGTCAATATGAGATTGATGGTGCTAGATATAGCTGAAAAAATTGCTGTTCATGCAGCTACTCTGCTCTGCTAATGTCATGACAAATTGTGCATGTAAAATACCTGTGCTGAGCAAAGGGGCACTCCACGGGCTTTAAGGTAATCATGGATCTTTATGAGCTGCTTTGGGCCATAATTGCTCACTCCAACAGCACGAACTAAACCCTAAATAACACCTTTCGTGAGTTTAACCATTTGGATTTATAAAGGAAATCTCAACAGATTAAGAAATTATATTAAAACTTGTGTATATAAAAAAAACCAAAGAAAGGAAAATCTGATTACTTACTGTTGATGAAAATGGGTAAAAAAGAAAGAAGGATAACATTGTTATCATCTCTTCTTTAGATTTTGAGCAGTAAAAAAGCACGTTGATTCTTCAGAAAAGTTCTTTCGCAAATATTGGTTCTTGAATGAAAATAAACATATGAATGTTTATGCATATCGTGTGATAATTACTAGTAATGTTCATGTCTTGCATATGGACTAAAAAACATTTGCTTCAATATTATTCAGATTTCAACTGCGATCCTGGACAGGTTCTTGCAAGTCAACACGCATTTCTAGTAGCTGAAATTCCTTTGAAAATAAGTAACGGTAACCTGCTCATACATTGCAACTAAACCATCCCAGAGAGCTAACTCTTGTGGAGGAGCATAGTTTGCAGTAGACCAGTGTAATTGACCTATGCCTATCTGCTCAACTTGCAGCCTTTCCAACGACGCCCTAAAAAACCATTCAAAGCCATTTCAGTTCATATTGAACATGATAAAGCTAAGTGTCTCCAGGCAGCATACAGTCAAGTTTTTGAAGAAAAAAAATGAGAAAGCACGCACTACATGAGACAGAAAACAGAATAGTTAGAGATGTTTACTTGCAAGCTTTCACAAACAGCCCCGGTGTCAGACGCCACGGGTATGCTGCAAACTTTGTAGCAATCACAATGTCATTTCGCATCTGTTTTCCTGAGAATTAAGGCATGAATGCACTTAGTGACAACCAAAACACATTCTTTCCCTATCTTTATGCAAGGATGCCACTCACAGAGGGGGGGCAATAGCTAAGATTTAGCAGTATTTATTCATCAAGCCCAGCGATCAAGTGGATATTGAAATCATACTGCATGTCTATTATCAGAAATTATGCATACATTATGCCACATTGATCATCAAATTAATCACTACAAACTGGATTCAATCCTGTGTGAATAATTAAGCAAAAAGGGCCAGTATCATAGTTGATTAAATCCTGCATAATTCAGTCAATATAATGAAGTAAATGAAACAAAGAAAGATACCAACCTAGAAATTCTTGTATAAACTTGCCAAGAAGCTTTTCACTTTGGCCATTTAACCTGCCAGTCCCATAAGAATCAGCACAAATTGTAAATCAACAAGGGATACAACAAGGCAAAGTGAAAATACACAGATTGCAGAATTACAGAATCTACAACACCAAAGTAAGCAAGATCAAACAGAGCATAGATTCACACTTCACAGCATACCCAGATCAAACCGAAAAAAATACCTAGAGGCCAGAAGCAAACCACTTACTTGTAGAATACCCAGAAGATAAACATAGATTCACAGCATACCCAGATCATTTTTTGTCTCTAATCACCACCATTAGACAGAAAAAAACAAAGCTTGGGATTGAGAATCAATTCTTACCTTCGTCTCGCCAAGAACACTCCGGATCAATTCTTAGAGTGTGAGATAGAGAGGGGACGATTGGACGAAGTCTGGGACTCTGGAGTCAGGGAGAGTGTGAGACAGGGAGTCAGGGACGATGAAGTAACAGGTGGGGTGACCTTGAGACAAGGACGAAGTCACAGGACTCAGGAGGGTGGTCGGGGACTCGGGTGGGAATTGGGAAAGAAAATAGATTTGTGCCTTATTACCCTGACCCTGAGTAAAAATTTGTTTCATTTCTAATTTTCCATTCGGTGACCGTGACATTTCATTTAACTCGTGAAAATGTAATGTTTTTAACGTTTTTTGCGAGTTTGACCTGGTTTTATGTGATTTTAATGATTTTCGAGTTTTGCTTCCGTTTCTACATATTTTGTGGGTTTTAACTCGTAAAATCGTACGATTTTACGAGTTAAAACGCATTTTTAACGACCATGATTTTGAACCAATGGGAACCTTAGAAGTTAATTATTTGATATCCCGCTATTTGATGAGATATGAGGCATAAATTACATTAATCAATCTATAATTTTGTAGACTGGCTATTCTGAGACTGATGAGCATTGTATTGTACCGTGCAATTTATTTCACATATTCACATAAATGTATAGCGTTGTGCATCGATAGAATTGTGGAAGCCATGGAATAGATTTGACAGGAGGAGGAGATGCTTAATTTCAGAAAGTAAATTTTATTGTTTAAAACTATATAAAAAAAAGATTATCAAATCTACGCAGGACAGCAAATAGCCGAATACCAAGGCCCAAGGCAAACAAAGCCCTGTCGCCTATCCTTACTTCTCCTATATCACAAAAATCCTGGAGGCTCGGAAAAATGTATATTCTCGTGGACAAACTCTACTCCCACATTGGCTAATCTGTTTGCAGTTAGCTCCCGTGCTGTAAACATGAAAAACATCCACGACTTGCCAGTCCTAAACCAGGCCAATGTCAATCCTATCTTGATTGCCCATAGCTCCGCAGTAACGGCACCAATCCAATAGACCCCAGCAGCAAATCCATGCAATTTGTTTTTGAAAAAAAAATTAATGGAATTCTTACTCATATTTTATCCATTTTTGAATATCGATCTAGATTTTTTACTGGGTTAAATTGAATTAATCATTTTTTTAATTTTTTTTTAAACTCAAACTGGTCTAAGCCTTAGATCGATTGAGTGAATTTGCTAGGTCATTCTCAGTTCTATAAATATGATTATTATACAATTATAAATTTTAAAACTCAATATAAACAAAGTAACAACAATAATATCCAATTATTTTTTAACTGTGTAAGTTTGATAACAATATATATTACGAGTAAAATAAATTTTATATTTTAATTTATTATATTTTATTCACCATAACTAAATAAAATATAAATATAGTTACTCTGTCTTATATTTCTTTACCAAACATAATTTTTTTTTTATATTTTTATATATCTTGTTTCAACTGTATTTGTTTTTTTTTCTACAAAATGTTACTTATTTCAACATATTATACTCATAAGTTAAGTTTTTATTCATTTTTAAGACGTGCTTGATGAAGAATTTGCTTATAGAAAAATAAAGAAGCATGTGAAGGCAGGCAGGTCTTATCCCGCTTCTCTTATATCCGGCTAAATGAAATGCTTTATATATATATATATATATATATATATATATATATATATATATATATATAACACAATAAGCCCAAAGTCATCAAACAGACCTCTCGGATCTCCTTTTAGAATTATGGGCTAGGGTGGCCTCATTTCGCCTCACCAACCCCAGGGAAACTCTGAATACAAGCCTAGATCGTTTGTACAGACAGACGTTTGGGGTGCTAAGATCCAAAGTCGAGAGGGAAACAGCCCTAGAATTAGGATATTTTGCTAGGACAATGAGAATTATCTACAAATCTTCTTGTTATATGAACCCTGTCATGTCATGCGATTTTGGAACAATTACTAGATAACTTTGGTCTTATATTACTACCTCATCGTACTCTATATAACCAACTTATGTTCCTTGTGTTGCTCATAGCTATCAATGCTTTCTAGGCAACTGCAAGAGGCGCCTCCTACTGCTAGGAGTTAGAGCAATGACCACAAGTTCCCTCCCAGCAAATCTCCTTTTAGCTGAAGGTAATTATAGATTGGTAATCATCTCTATATATTCGTAGCTACTGTACATAAAAATGAATTCTTGTTAAACCTCTCTCTATTGTGGAATTGTGCAGAGATACCAAAAAACTATCCATCTTCTGTGAACTTTGAAGATGGATATCCATATTATTACCCCTCAGATTGGATAGTAAGTTATGCAGTCATATTATAACGTGGAAGCTTGAAGTTTAGCTCTCAAGACTCGACAACTTGTCGTCTATTTCCTAGGATTTTGACTTCAGGGGACATTATTCTGCTTTTAAGGACAGAACGAGGCAACTGCAGAATGTTAGGGTGAGATTTATACCACCGGAGAAAAAGGAAATTCATGAATTGGGGTCCAATGGAAGAGGCAGAAAGATTGTAGTTTCGTTCCCTTTTCACGTCATTAAAGCCTAAATATGGTACTTCACAAGCTTTTCTCCTTGTCAGGTTATTTACCAATTGGTGAAGCACAGGTATACAGCACCAAATCAAATGCCAACCATATATAGCATGCAGGAGGTTGTATCATTGCCTATCCTTTCAGTTTATCGGTTCCTCTTAGCTAAAAACACTTACTTCAAATCCGGCGATTATCAGACCCTCCTATGCTTGCTGATTTCCTACTTCCTGCACGAAAGATTTTAACGTGCTCTTTGCTCAGTAAATAGTTTACGAAGTATGTCAAATCACAGGCAGCAAGAATATAAGAAGTTTTCTTGAAAATTATGTTTGTAAGCCCATGAGTGCTGAATCATTCTTGTGATGGATTTTAGTTTGCAAAAGTTTCACCTTTTGGCAAGTGAAATCATTATCTCTTGGCATCCTGAATTTCTTTGACGGGTTTCTTCTGAACGCAGAAAACTGTAGACGGAAAAAAACTATTTCACTTTAGTACGGACTTGCATCTCCAAACAGCAACCATAGCTATTGCTAATGGTAAGCATCGTATCTCTTGAATCGTCACCATCATATATATATTGCCACTATATGCCAACAGAAGCGAACAGCAGGTGATACTGTGTTAACATGGATACAAGCCTGTAAGAATAGGGAAAGATATAGATGAAGCTGCTTTTCAGAATCTGGATTGATCAATGGTTGTATTTCTGTGTAGGGATATCTTGCACACTGATTGTGACGGTGGAGAAGATTTCGCAGTCAGCTTAAAGTGGAAGCCGACTCTTTCAAGGTGCTTGAAATGCTATACGGGTTAACGTTGGTTGAATGAGAAAAATATTCATGTGTAACACACATATAATTAGTTGACAATTTTTTTGCGATGAAATTGCTTTTACCTTGGACCTTGGCTTGGTTTGGCTATAAAAACTGAATGATGCTGCTTTCGAGCACAACTGCACATTTCTTATGAATAAACTAAGTTGCAATTGACATAGACAAAGGCGAAGCTGTAGCCTCCATGAACACCGGATGATTGATATAAAACTGTGCGGAAAATGAAAGGTCGAATAGTGGGTTCAGGGCGGGGTGGCCATTTTCAGAATCAAGTCAGTCCACCACCTGAAAAACATGACATGCCTTTTTTTCTTGACCATGCAAGAACACGACTTTCGTAGTAAAACATTCCTCACGATGTAAAGAGCTGGATGTAAAGTTGAAATTCCTACCATGGTATGATAGTACAGTTTCAAGGCATCAGAAACATATCCAGCCTTGTAATAATAATAATAAAGCATCAAACATCATACTGCCTTGTTTCCAGCAAAAACATAACAATGGCGCTGATCTAACTGACAAAAAAATCAATCCGATTGTGAGTAAGCCTGTTGATTCGTACTAGTAAAAGTTAACAGGTTATAAATTAACCGCGTGGTTATTTACAAAGATTGCAACAAATTCTCTCACCTCTTATCCTATTCTGAACTTTCTTTCAAGTTCACAAATGTAAAATTTACAGTAAACACACCCAAGCTAGTCAGTCGCATAAATTCATTTAAGGGAGAAAAATACTCACAAAAGAGAACAAAAACCAGGAAACACACCCCATCAGGACTAGAATTATCTCCTCCACCCGATCCCTGACTAACGAAAAAATCAATCATGGAGACAAAGCAACAACGTAATGCTTCCCTCCAAAAGAATATGGTGGCATCTAGCCTCTCTCGAGAGCATTTCCTCGCCAGCCAAACAAAATCCAAGATCCCTATTTCTAAATCCTACATCTGAACAACATAGCTACCACTGCCACCACTGCTCCATCTCATCTTAGCCATACAAAACGCTGTCAAAAGCTTCATCATTCTCATTAGCTTCTTGTGTAACCTGGAAACTCCAACCTACTGATATTTCTAGAAGCACTAGCAGGTATACATGTTTCAAGAAATTGAAGATGGCCCAGAATAAGAACTATACAGGTGAACCAGATGGAAATTTCAACACTGTAGCCCAACCTTAAATCAACCGATGTTGTCGCAAACCCTTTCCAAAGTGGGGTTGCATCAGACGGACATACAAACCATTCTTTGCCATCAAAGAATCATGGGCCCCTTCCTCGACAATTCGTCCTCCATTAAGAACCACAATGTTGTCAACATGCCTCATCATTGCAGTTCTATGAGCTATCAAAATGGTAGTTTTGTTTCCCATAATAAGAGTATCTAGTGCCTCTTGTACCACTCGACTTGATTCAGATTCGATGGATGAGCTGGCTTCATCCAATAACAAGATGGGTGCATTCTTCAACACCACTCGAGCAATTGCAATTCTCTGCTTCTGCCCTGGGGTAAGGTCCACGCCCCTCATTCCCACATGTGTGTCATAACCATGAGGCAGACTACTGATGAAATGGTGAGCATTAGCAATTCTTGCAGCCTCTTTCATCTCAGCCTCGCTGGCATTGTGCCTAGCATATATAATATTTTCTCTTATAGTTGTTGAGAAGATAATCGGTTCCTGCTGAACAAGACCAAGATGGTTCCTCAACCATCTCAAATTATAAAGTTTTAAATCCCGGCCATCCAGTAGGACCTGACCGGCAACTGGATCATAAAATCTTTCAATTAAAGAAATTATAGTGCTTTTTCCAGACCCTGAAACTCCCACCACAGCTACAGTTTGTCCTCCATTCACCTTGAGACTGAAATTGCTCAATACCAACATTTCTGGACGAGTTGGATAACAGAAATCCACATTCTTCAACTCAATGCTTCCATAAACATTAGGAGGCTTCAGTGCTGAGTTATCATCTGGGTCAATCTTAGGTTCTCGATCTATAATTTCAAATACTGAAATAAGAGATTTTCGCCGCTTAAGAATGTAGGGAGCCAATCCAAAAGGCTCCACCAGTGCAAATGTTGCAAAAGAAAAAACCATATACTCCTTGAGAGCCGTATGAAGATTCACATTGTGATTCTTTACAGAGTATGCAGTGTACCAGAGAAGAAGGGCATTGCAGGCGAAAAGAAGAAACTGAGAAAAACCAAATCCAAAACCAATGGCCATTCCAAGGAAAAAACTCTGCTTAAATATTTTCTGCAGTTGCAATCTGTAGAGCTCCATTACTTTATTACCCGCACAGAATGCCACAACTGTATAAATGTTTCTAACAGAATCCTCAAGGACCAATGATGCCTTTCTGTGCATCTCCTGGATGCCCCTGGAAAATCCAGCAAGCCACAACTTCTGCAATTTTTAAGTTGGCAGCCATTCAGGGTTTTGGCACAACAAATTATAAATAATGTAGTGTTTATAATTCAACTGTTAAAAGTGAAAAAAAATGCTTGATGGGATGGAATTAAAGCTCAGTCACTGAACATATCCAAGTGGAAATTGAAAATAGTTGGATTTGCAAGGTTACGTGTATGTGTGTGCTTGTGGAGCTAGTAAGACCATAGACCATCCCAATAAAACTGGTATTGAAAAATTGGTCTTATACAGTTTGTACCGAATCCAAACAAAAGCTAAACACATAAGCAAGAAACTGTTAAGGAAAAGCATGCAACAATCTAAAAGGCAGTGTTCACTTTTCACAGGTTGACACTCACTGCCATATGGCTGATGCTTGATGGCTAATAGCTCCCTAATCAAAAGAAAAGAATGAAAAAGGAAATTGACTCATAAAAGAAACTCCTAGAAACTTTAATTACTGATCGGTAAGTGGTAACACAAAATTTATTCTGTTTCATTCAAATATGTAACATAAAAATCAGATCAAAAAATGTTTGTTGCAAAATTAAGTCATCAATACTAACAGAAAACTTCTGATGATAAAATGATGTCAGGTTAAAAAGCATGCAGAAACTGTTCAAACCTGTGCAATTGCAGAGACAGTGAGAACTGGCAAGGTTGCCAGTGCTACAAGAGCCAATCGCCACTGAAGCAGCACCCCAATGACAACAGCCACAATAACTGCAGCACTGTCCTGTATAAATATTGAAAGTCGGTTGCTGAATGCAGCTCTTACAAAAGTAGCATCATTTGCCAAGCGCATGGATAATGTGTCAGCACCATTATCCTCTTCATCGAACCATCCGACTTCATTCCGCAGCATTGCTGTGAGATGATGGCCATCAATAAGTCATCGTCCACACAAATAACTCTATAAATCATGGAAATAACAGCTGTGTCGGGTGTGACACCTGGCACCATATTCTCAAAGAAACTAACAGAGATATTAAAGCTATTTACCTGAAAACATCATTCTGCGGACACGTTCAGTCATTTTCTCTCCCATGATACCAAAATAGAAGTGCTGCAAGAAATTGGCAACAACAGTCACCATACCCATGATGGCAATTATCAAGCACCACCTGTTTACATCCTGCTGCATGTCTCGTCCATAATAAGCAGTCACTATCAGTGAAATAACATAAGCAAGTAGTGGATTGAAAGAACCAAAAATAGCAGCACCAATGCTTCCTAAAACAGCATAAAGCCACTCTGCCAAACTAAGCTCTGCTAGTCTCCAAAATGATGGTTCTTCCAGATGCTTTGTATCCTTTGATTCCTTCACTTTAATTGGAACATCATCTGAGTGACTGTGGGGTCGACTGAAAGTCTGTGAGTGGGAACGCTCATTTTTAGGATCAGATGTCAAAAGTGGAGAAACAGGGGATTCAGGGTCTGAACCATTTGATGCCTGTCTATGTGCAGACTGGACATCAATCTTGGGTAATTCAGGTAGTCTCATTTCAAAACTATCCTGCCTTCTTATTGATGGTTCCTTATCAGCTCCATCCAAGGGAAGACCGTTTTCCATCATCTTCTCTGGTGGTGGGCTGAGAACTTTTGGTGATTCTTGTGAATTAAACATGCTATCTGGAGGCCGAAATATACCAGGAGCTCTCTGAAGTGATGGTGACCTGGCTATTTTAGGGGAGGATGGTTCTTGATAGCTGTGGCCTGTGGAAGGATCCTTTTCAACCTGGAAAGCAGCAGTCTCCTTGTAGTTTCTAACTGGCATCCTGGATAAAGGTGCATATCTCAGAAACATAGTATCATAATGGCATGCAATTTAACTGTTTAGGAAAAGTTTGTATCAAGCGTTTTAATTCTGCCAACAAAAGTTACACAATTCAAACACGAAAATTTCACTATAATGCACAACATCGTTGTTCTCATACTATACCTCCTTGGAAGTTTTGCTGCTTCTTCGCATTTGAGAAGCTCTGCATATAGACCATTTAAGGTTATTAATTCGTCATGTGTACCCATTTCAACAAGCTGACCCTCCTCCATTACAGCTATATAATCAGCATTCCTAATTAGACTAAGACGTCTAGCTATTATAATGGTTGAACGTCCCAACATGAGAAGATCTAGTGCCTCTTGAACTGCTCTCTCAGCTTCAAAATCAAGTCCACCAGTAACCTCATCAAGCAGAAGAATTGTAGGATTTAAAAGTACTGCCCTGGCAATAGAAAGTTTAATTTTCTGCTCCTCAGTCAATGCTAAACCAGCCCTACCGACCTGAAATGTACAGCAATTAATTTCCAGAAGGATAGCCAAGAGAAAAGCAATAAAAATAAACAGGTCTAATAAATATCCTGTCCTTTAAATATTACCTGTGTCTCGTAGCCTTTTTCAAGTGAACTGATAAATGTGTGTGCATGTGCTATTTTGGCAGCTTCCTCAATCTGATCCAAAGTAGCATCTCGTCCATATACAATATTATCTCTTATACTCAAACTCAGCAAGGCAGGTTCCTGGGTGACCAGCCCTATTTGGCTTCTGAGCCATTCCAGTTTCAGGTTTTTAATATTCTCTCCATCAAGAAGAACTTCTCCTGAATGAATTGACCAAAAATGTTGGAATAAACATGTGGACATGGCTAAGGATATAGCATTAGCTCAAAAGGAAATATAAAAATAAAATGGCCATAATACCTAAGTTAGGATCATAAAAGCGCTCCATGAGTGGGATAATGCTGCTCTTTCCAGAACCATTTCTTCCAACAAGAGCCACTGTCTTTTTAGCTGGTACAGTGAGGTAAAATCCACTCAAGATGGGAATCTCAGGACGAGACAGATAGCTAAAATAAACATTTCGAAACTCGATATTTCCTTGCACTGCCACTAGGTTGTTCCCATCCTGATTAACTGTGGAGGATGACCGACTTATCATCTCAAAGAGTCTATATGCAGCAATTCGTCCTTGGTCAAATGAATAGAAATTGGTTGCAGCTTGATTCAGCCCACTGTAAACACAAGGGAGACAAGAAAATCATAAAATATTGTTTACAGCGCTGAGAAAGAGGAGAACAAGACACTTACAGGCCACTTAAAATTATAGCAAACAGGGCTGTTACTATTTCACCACCATGAGCTTTATGACTTGTAACCAGAAACCTTCCAACCCAAAGTTGCAAGGCACAAGAACATATTGCAAGCCCATACGTAAAACCAAGCCCAAGTCCTTGAACAAGGCTAATCAAAATACCATATCTCAAAGTTGCTTGTAGTGATGTTGCATATGAATACTTTGCCAGAGTTTCATTTGTGAATGCATACAAGGTCCTACTATAAGAGACTGCCTGCACAGTTTATAAAATTACTAGTATTCAGTATCAATAGCATGTGATGAATCACCACAATAGTGGTATCACAAATAAATTTAGAACTTGCGATATTTTAATTTTCTATCTGTAATCCAAAGAACGGTCTAAAAAAGGGTTACACCTACATTGCACGGGCACATGCAGACACTACAAAGCCCAGACAGGCAAGAATATGCTTTCTATTCATGCATAACTGACAATCTGTTTAGTGCTTGAAGAGCCTCTCAAAATAGTTTGACTACCCCTCCCAACAATATGGTCCATCAAAAAATTAAATCTAAATTAAAGGTACAGACAGCCAACATATACAACAATAGAAATACAAAGCGAAGAAGCATTTGCAGAGGTACACTTCAGTTTAATAAAACCCTCTCTCAAGTAAATCATCAACAAAATATATTAACAGCATTAAGAGTACGGCACCGGAAACACATATCTTCATTTGCCAGTCATATCCCCATGGATATATAACTCCTTATTCCTAATTTTTCAGGATTATGATTCTGCTCAATTGCAGAGAAACAATAAAAAATATAAGCAATTACAATGCCCACCATGGTGAGTAATAGAAACATGATATATAATCCTTATTTCTAATTTTTCAGGATTATGATTCTGCCCAATTGCAGAGAAACAATAAAAAAATATAAGCAATTACAATGCCCACCATGGTGACTAATAGAAACATGCATCTTCACACGATTGTGTAATAGAAGTTTAAAGGGGGGGAACCTGTTCAGCAATGCTAGCAGCTTCAGCATATGCATCTTGAATGCTCTCAGCAAGCCTATGAAGAAATATATTTGAGATACCTCCAGCAGCAACAATGAATGGGCCAGTGGCTAATGTTATTAGTGCAATTTGCCAGCAGTTGACAAATCCAATAGCAAGACCACTGAAAAATGTAGCCATATTATGAATATAATTTCCAACCTGCATCATCAAGCGCCTCTTTCATCAGTTTACAGAAAACATTTGCACAGAATAGAAGTAGAGGGGGGAAGCAGTTGATTTAGATTTAACATACCTTTTCACTCAATGCAGATTGAATGAGGAGCACGTCACTCAATACTTGGCTAACAATATCCCCGTTATTCCCATATGTATCGAAAAAGCTCATGTCCTGATTGAGCAATACCTGAACATACTTTGACCTGATGACCGCGGTCTGACGTTCCCCAGTTAAAATCCAGCAGGAAACCTCTATTACAGATAAAAAGTTAGAATTGATGGCTCTAAAGAGGCCATTATTCATGAGCTGATAACAAAAATACAACAAAGCTCATTATGGTGAATATATGAATTTTACCAATCCAACCAGCAGCAAAAACTCCCACGGCTAAATAAACAATGTGCATAGCAAGCTGCATACAAAGCATAACATGGTCAAATAAAAAAAAGGTACATATTTGCAACTTCAACTGGACAAATAGATTTCAGAGAACATGAAGCTCAGGACCCCCGCCCCCCTTGGAAACCAACACATTAGAAACAATGAATCAGCAAGGAATAATTAAAGCCTTAGATGGTCACATATACAGCAAATGAAGTTCCAACTGGGCAACGTGTATGAATACATACAGCCATGTCTCCAAGATTGAGATATGACTCGTCAAAGATCAAGTTCTCAGATGTGAAAATCGACTCCTATCCAAACTTCAATAGGTACAGGATCCTGATACTTAACATGCATTTTATTCATATGCTCCTGCCTAACAGTCAACCTCGGATCCAGCTTGGCTTCACAAATTTCATATATTGACCAAAAAGTAAAAAATAAGCAATCCAAGTTATTGTAGTTTTTGGTTAATGCTAGAGAATGAGAGCGGGGAAGGGGGGATTGAAACTCGGGAGTGTATGGTGTACTTAGTTGCTTTATTAGGAAAACCCTTAATTTGCTGCTCAAATTGGAAAAAAAAATGAAGACCTGATTTTATAGCGCTCTTAGTAGTCTATTCATTATACAACCTTTTCTTCCTCCAGAATTACCAGTATTCCTTTACTGATTACAAGGACAAAAAGTGTATTACTAACATTTTCTATCAGGGTAGAAGAATTTGTTTTGAAACAGAAACAGAAAAACCGTGGGAAACTACAATTAGACTATATGTTCAGTTTCTTTACACAAAAATTACAATATTAAAAACAGTAAATCGCAGTTGCTTCCCAAACAGAACCCTCTCTCTCTTATTGCCTCCAGTAGTATAACGCTGCACTTTCATTTCTTAACCAAACTAACTGGCAATAAGCTAAACAAGACTAATTAAACAACGCTTAAGCATGTTTAACAACTAAAACATATCAAGTCCCAAAAAATTGAAACTTTCTCAAGATAGAACAAATTACAAGCATAATTAACCAAACCCAGCAAACTTAAACTAAAAAAAAACTATTCAACTTCAGATTTTAACTAATTTTCCAATTCCTAATAACCCTCGTTACTAACTAAATTCACCTAGCCACCCCAGCAAAACAACAGATTTTGAATCATTTTTCACTCAAAACTCCGGAAAATTAAAAACGATTAGGGTTTGCAAAAATAACTCACATCAGTAAACCTGTCAAATCGCTCCTCCGGCTTAATACTCAAAACCCCAATAATCTTCCCAAAGTAATGCAAGTAAACAACAAGAGCAGTCCCGTGCGCAGCCGCTGCAAGCGACCCAACGATCATGAGCCCCCAATCTAACCTATCAGCACAAGCAAACAACCCGGAGAAAGGAACAGCAGCTGGCGGCGGCTCCATCTCCTCAGCCTCCTCGATCTCCTCCTCTGCTTCCGCTTGAGCCGCCGCAGCAGCAGCCGCGGCCGCCTCCGCACTGTTATCTAAGTACGGAGACGGACTCTCCGGCGGCTCGGAAACCTCGGAGACCGGCGTCAACGGTTGTATATGCGGCGGGGACCATCCGAATAATCCCCTGGAGATCATCATCTTGGGCAGATGACTATCTGTTCGTTCTGTCGTTAAAAAACCCTAATCGATTCCTTTTACCTCTAAATTTAGCAGCAGATCTGTGCTAAATTTAGAGGCCAAAATTCGATTTTTTGTGCGTTTTGAGGAGCTGAAAATAAAATTTAAGAAAAAAAATTAAAATGGGATCTTTTTCTTTTGGGTGACTGGACCGGGTCAAAAAGGAGGATTTCTTAGAGAGAGAGAGAGGGAAGGAGAAAATGTTGACTCGCACCAGCTGAGGTTACCAGACTGGAAATGACCGTAAGGAATACTGCCCTCTAAAACTTCTTTCTTTCCTTCCCTTATTTGGCTTTTTGCATGTGGTAGTTTTTGTTAGGTTAACGGTCATCTCCCGCCTCTATTTTGTTACGATATCAGTAAACTCCGGGCATTTTTTTCCTATAAACTTTAGAATATTGATTTTGACTAGACAATCGTTCTGTGCAATTTTTTTTTCCAGTTCCCTGAGGCATGGCAGTAGAATCAATTCATGTTATTAATTATATATATATATATATATAAGTGATTATTTATGAGTGTATTAAGATGTGTTTTAAAATATTTTTTATTTAAAAATATATTAAAATAATACTTTTTTATTTTTAAAATTTATTTTTAATGTTAGAACATTAAAACGATAAAAATATGATTCCAAATAATGTTTGACTGCAAAGAACAGAAGGCTTGTTCTAGTGTATTATCAAGAGATGATTCCAAATACCACCCTGGAATAAAAAGTTTTTCTAGTGTTGCACGGGCTTTACAGCAGGCGTGTTTTGTAGGGGCATATCTGGGAATCGAAAGCAAAAATATTTTGTGTTGGTTACTGTGAAAGACAGCTGTTTTGAGCTGTTAAGAGGTGACACGTGGGGGTGTTGGATGAATGTTAGGTGAGGTTAGTGTGGCTTTTGGAAATAAAGAGAAAAAAAAAAAGGTTTGTGGGGATGGCATAAGGGAAGACCGGAAGTGGCAGCATCATTGAGGGGGATGGTGGGTTGTGTTGCAGAGAGCTTTTTTCTGTGCTGCCAGTGCATCTGCTCTGTTCCATCTGGCCCTTGTTTCTTCTTCTTTTTTAATTTATATTTTGAATCCCATGCTTTTGTGCGTTTGATTTGAACGCAACTTGTTTGTCCTTTTTTTCTTCTTCTTCATTGATACTGAAAAACAAACAAGTTCCCAAGTTGTCTCCTTGTAATATATATATATATATATATTAAGGGGTTCTTAATTACTTTGTTAACATGATGCTGTGGGCAATACACCCAACAAGAACGATGTATTCTCGTTGTCATCAATTATGGTGAAGTTTCAGCATAACAATGTTTAGCGTTAATTAATACTAGTTTAGCTTTTTAAGGCCACGTAATCAGTTGATAGACTGATTATATGGATTTAACCTTGATATGAAAGGGTACTTAATTTCAATAATTGAATATTTTTTGTGCCTGGATTGCATTGGACCGTGAAATTACATGAATGTTAATTTAAGGTATTGTTTCACGTCCAGGTATTTTTAGCTTTTTGCATGGGGATCTTGTGTATTGACACGATGGGATGTACGAAGCTAATTCTTTAATTAATAGAAGCCGTTCTGGTCAGAAAGTAGCACCGACGAGACAAGAGGGCCATGACTAAAAGAAGGCTCCTACACAGGTGGCTGTGAGGAGTGAGGCCCAAAGGCAACTAATAACGGATAAGCAGCGGGGGAGCTGAAAGGAAGACAAGCTCTCCTACACAGGTGGCTGTGAGGAGGGAGGCCCAGAGGACAAGACTGTCTCGTCCTTACAGGCTCCCCACAGAACAATGGCTCTCACCATCATCAGTACATCATAAATTATCTTAAAATTCTTTCTCTCTGGTCCTCCCTCTCTGTAAACAAACAATATATCTACGTGGATGCTTGATATCACATTATGGGTTTCTTGTTTACGTAGTAGGAGTACAAAAGAGTCATGGAATGTTCTTTCTGTAGAAGAGGCCTTTCTTTTCTTGTTAGGGCTGCGCAGTCGTCAGCGTCTTCAGCTTCTCATTCTCAAGGTGAGTTTTCTTCTTGTCTTTTCTTCAGTTTAGTTGCTATAATATTTTTCTTGATGGAATGAACAATGTCCTTGGCTCCTTGCCACTACTTCATCAGGCACTCATCTCGGTAGATGTTACTGTAAATTGCAATTCTGATGGATTTGATAAAGCATTTCTTCCTTGGAAATTCAGTGGTTACTGATCAAAAAATGGAACTAGAATCTCATAATACAAGGAAAATACTGCTGTTTGAAAAATGATGTTCCTGTGAGAATCTCTTTTGGCAATTTGGTTACGAGGGCATTTGACAATTCCCAACGAAATAAGATTGTGCCGAATTCGAAGTTTAACCACCTTTAGATTACTGGATAAAAGGCCGGAACCACACCCCGTAGAAAATTGAACTTAAAGGGTTTTCTTTAAGTTGAACGAAGCAGTGTCGAAGAGACTTTGTGTTTTGGTTTGTTTAACGGCGCTCTTATCTCTTTGCAGTTAGATCTGGGAGACGCGAATTGATTGCTGCGAGTGTCATTGCTCCGTGGGTATCCATGGTTAACCAAACTTCTCCATCGTGTAAGCAACCTTTTTTCGATGTTTTTGTTCTGATTAGCAAATGCAGTTCAGCAAAGAAATAAACTCATAGCTTAGAATTAACTTTGTCAGTCCCTCAGGATATTATCATGATTGCTGATATCCTAACAGGACATCCTTGATATGGTTCCGTTGCTGCAGAAACTAAAAGGGGATTTCTTCTAGTCACGGACAAGAGGATGGATACTCATTTCTCTACCCTTTTGGGTGGTTGGTTTCCCATAGTTTTTCTTATCTGTTCCTCTTCTCGTGTTCATAGCTCATGCGTTCTTCTCTTTTGTTGATATATCCGCTAGCCACACACAACAAAGACTTGATACAACGTTTTCAGATCGGTTCTTCATATTTCCCGTTGTCTGTGGCAGGAAGTTGTCATTGAAGGTCAAGACAAGGTATTTAAAGATGTCATTGAGCCATTAGAAAGTGTTAGTGTGAACATGATCCTACCGTCAAACAAGATCTTCGAGACATTGGTCCTCCACAACAGGTTTTCCATGTATACTTTACCACCCGATATTTTTCATCACAGAGGCGGTAACATTATTTTCCTTAATGCGCTTTCGCCAGTTTATAATTTGAGTTCATATCTCTAAGTGATGGAAGATGCTAATGCTTGTTATGCATTTATCCCAGGTTGCTGAAACGTTGATAAAAAAAGTTTTAGCCCCACCTTCACAGAAAACAAAACTAATCGAGGCAAAAGAGGTTTGATTTCTTGCATCTCCTCATTTATTTCTACCAGAGTTCATGCATGCTTATGAGCAGCATGTTCTCATTACAAATAATTGTTGCGGTTCAATTATGCACGGTGTTCTTTGAACTATTGAAATTAGACCACATCTATCCCCGTCTTAGTACTTAATTAGATGACTATTTAATCTTGCTTATGTAAATTTACCATTAAGGTTTGTTGAAAAAAGAACAGTTAACTGATATATATTGTGCAATTATGGTGCAGCACGATGCTGATGAGAAAGTTTATTACACAAACGAGTCTGTTGCTCAGGCTCCAAATTTTACCTGCCATGCTCCTAGTGCAATTACCATTGGCAGTGGCATTATGTAATTTCTTGCACCCATCCCATCATTCAAGGCTTACTCCTGTGGTTCCACAACGATTTCATTAAAAGAGATTTGGAATAATTGGTTTGCAGTGATCTTGCTACCATCACCTTCTCCTTTATTCTTTTCAATTTTTCCCATTTTTACTCAGTGCTGTCGCATTTGCCTTGTAAGACCAGAATGCTTGTGGAACTTCAGGTAAAACACGTTAGGATTTTCAAAGTCTGAGATGATCAACTGGACAACTTTCCATGGTCATCATGATGAAAGATAAATTGCAGACGGTTGTTGATTCCTTTGAAATTTTCAATGTTTGATGTGGTTGTTCAGTTTTCATTTTTCTGCTTGGGAACAAGCCTCTTTCAGAGCTGTATGAGGCACGTTTCTTTTCACCATGTATCCCTCCCCGTTTTCTTTCTTTGTTCTCCTTTTCCCCTTTCCTCTTGTAGAGGGGCATCTGATATCCGAAGCTCTATGGGTGTTGATATGAAATGAACTTCCCTTCATTATTCTTCGGTGTCATGATTATAATGCAGGCACCATCCATCCATTGCTGTACTCTTTAGTATATCATGTACATCATAACTTCTATAATCTAGGTTAAATGCCTGTCCCAATGTTACCATTTATACGGTGCCCACCTCGTTCAGGGTTGGGAGGTGAGGCAGTGAAAACCTGTACCTTCACATCCAACTTAAGATTGGAAAACAGGGGCAAACTCGAAAACAAAAAACGAAAAAGGAGGAAAGAAAATATAAACCCAAAGGTTAGAATTTAGATTCATTTCCCTTCACAGAAAATCGTAGCCACTAGATAAATATGATCATTACTGAGACGGGAACTTGAATTTGCAGTTTCCTCCAAGAGCAGTTCAAAGAACTATAGATTGTCATACAGAATTTGAACTGCGAACTGGCATCAAGTGTCTAGACCAGTAAAGTCTTTGCCAGGGCCAAAACAACAGAGTTGGTCATTCACACATTCATGCAGGCAGCATAACACCACCACCAGAAAATGGTATAATAGGAAAACAGTTCTCAGCATATATTGAAAAAAAATAAACATAACATT
>Ga0307517_10004278_pt1 | contig 22000 bp, 20 predicted proteins | sample 23_EM_MG_FD_194515 | JGI IMG/M metagenome (GOLD analysis project Ga0307517, IMG submission 194515) | Populus trichocarpa ectomycorrhiza microbial communities from riparian zone in the Pacific Northwest, United States - 23_EM | ecosystem: Host-associated > Plants > Roots > Unclassified | place... | reverse complement strand
TACCTCTCCTATACTACTTCCATTGGTGCCCTGGACAATCTAGAATCCTTCGTCAGCGGAAATGGCAGGCCATTCTGCAAGCGTCCCGCTGCGACTGGTGAAACTACCAAAGGTGGTAAATGGCACATAATTTTTGAATCAGGCGAGCAGTCTCGTCCCGTTTTGGGCAGGGAGGCAAATTGATTGGGAGATCCAGTAATGAAAAAAAAAAACATGTTCATCAGAAGTGGTATTTTGCCCCAATCCGTTTTATAATTTATAGACTTGGTTTGAAGTATAACCAAGGTCCCCCAGGACGCCGCCTATGGGACCTTGTGAAAGATTCCGTCCATAAGGCCCAGCAATTGCCCCAACCATCCTATAATGTATAAGAACATATAGTCAAGTTCGTTCTAAAACAACGTACGGCTCGGGTCCGCAGACAAGGAACATGATACGCTTCTTGCTCAGATCCTCTTTATGCCAAGGTTTTTCGAAAAGACGCTTCCACCAAGAAATGGGTGAATCAGCACCTACCACATACTCTCGTAGGGCTTTTTCGTTGATTCTTCCGATGTTGAGCGGGGTTGTTCCTCCGGTAGGTTTGGAGCCGTCATCACTGTCTACGAAGATATGAAATTTAAACCTCTCTGGTTGTTCCTTGGCGAAGGTAGTCAAGGGGTTCAAAAGCTCTGGTGGGGGTAATTCCCCAGGTGTTCGAGAAGAATGCAAAAGGGTAAAGCGAGTCTTCGAGTTTGGTGGGAGGTTTAAAATTTTGGTATTGAAAAGTTGCACGAAGGGGGTAATGCCTGTGCCACCTGCGATCTATTACAAATTTACTGTCTGGCCATCCTTGGGGACAATTTTCGTTGCTTACCATAACCACTTCATCCCAGACATCATCCTTCCACGTCCACGTTGTCAATGGACAACGAATTTCAATCTTGTCTCCAACCTTCTTGGAGTGGATCCATCGACTGACTTCGCCATGGGGGTAATTTTTAATCCAGAACTGCAAACGTCCATGGCTAATGCCCTGTAAGGGTGTATATGGTCGCTCTACTTGAATATCATCGTCCTTTATATAGACAGACCATATTGGACTGAAGTTATCAAGTCTTTGAGGTAGGAGCTTCGGAGGGATAGTCAACTCGATGAGTTTGGTGTTTGAAGTGGATTCTTCACAGGATGTCAATTGAGCCAGTGAAAAGCGCCTGGGTGACAAAGACGAGACTTCATTCTTCTGTGGTTGTCTTGGGTCGTCGAGAAAAAGGTAGATGGAGCAACCGACACCGAAGGCCACCAGAATGCTGGTGAAGCGCTTTTCTGGTGAAAGATCATTCTCGGCACTGTCATTTGCAGCCTTCTGTGTCGCGTATCGTCTGAAGTACAAGGGGTGAGAGTACTGGGCATTCCAAAGAAACCGCTGAGGCCGAAAGGATATGTGGAACGAATTCCACATCACAAAGACAACTTGGGGACCAACCGAAAAGCGAAATATAAAACAAGATCAAACAATGGTTCCATATAAAGAAATTCATCCCACTTTGACCTCCACCCTCAGTACGAAGGACAGCTTGAGGTTGCCCGCCCAGTTAATTTTCGCTGAAACGTCCTCGAAGGACGTCGAGGTTATTTCCCCTGTCTATTTATTGATTCTTGTAGGACATTTCTATCCAACACATTACTATTCGTCTTGAACTTTATGGCTTCCTTCTGGCGACACCAAGACTATTCTGCAAATACCGCTCCTGAACATCCTGCGCCCACTTCCTTGGTTGGCGTTCAAAGACCTCTTACTCCTTTGATATTACCCCGTGACTGGCTGGAACCTGGCACCTACTATTCTTCTGCAGACTTTGATGATGACGACTTTCAGTCCAACCATCTCGACTTAACGTCCGCTCGTCTCCCTTCCGACTTTTTTTCTCTTTCTGGTCTTGGAATACGGAATCTTGACCAAGACATGGATCTATCCTTAATCGACAATCCTGCTTCCAATGTGGCTGGCATATTCGACGGAGCTCCCATGCCCCCCAACCATGGTGTTCGCAAGGTAGACTTCGAGATCTTCTCGCAGGATCGTTGCAATAACGAAATTGACACACATTTTGATGTTGCGCATAATACGGGAAGAACTTCTCTTTGTGGTTCTTGGTCTGTCTCGTCGATTTTGAACGCTTCTGAGCTCACCACCAACGACTCTTCGACGGACCTCGACTCGAACGTTTCCGCCGAAGCCAGCCACCTGGTTGTTCATATGTCCAATGCAGCTGACCCCGGCGATATCCCGCTTTTCTTCGAAGAACTTTCTGCCGCTACTGGACTTTCCATGTCGGATTTCGCTGCTCACATTTCAGCGACAGCTGAGGTTGCTCTTATGAATATGGCGGCAGTTGAAGCTCCTGCGGTATCCCACCAAGGAAACGAATATGACGCGTTCCAGTTCCAAACCAACGTCAACGACCACGCTCCGAGATGGTTTGCTGCTGATTTGGTTCTCCCTTTCGAGAGTTCCGTTTTTCGGGACGTGCCTCCGTCGTGGAACAATTCTTGTGCTGGAGTGAATCCAGCTGATATTCTCCCGGCTCAGCAACCGATTGAAATGTCCCCCCCTGCGCAGCTACTGCGTCCTGACTTTGACCCCTTACCAGTCGATGATTTTATGGATACCCCTCGCAATGGCGGCTTTCAATCCCCGTCCTTAACCCTACGAAGGGGTCCCAACCCTGAGCACTTTTCGTTTTTGGACCCAGCTCCGAGAAAGGGGACCCGTCGACTGAGTGATGACGAACATTCACCCTTCCAGAGCCCGTCCAGTTCGGAATATTCTCCTTCCTTGCCCGTATGTGGGCAGAAAAAACCTCTGCGTCTAAGAACCAACAGACGTACGATTACTCGCAACACACATCAGTCCGATTTACCAGTTCCCCAATCTCCGGAAACACCTGAGCATTACGACGAAAGTGCCCTGCTTCCGATCAATCTTGGTACCCCCGTTTTTGACGCACATAGAGGTATTGAGATTGAAGTTCTCAAGGAGAAGGGAGAAAGATATCGACTTCGTAATCAAGGTCGCGATTATGACAAGCGCTGGCTTATTTCTTTCGCCGGAAAATTGTCCCCCAAAGGAGAACACATGGATGAATTCCGATGCTATATCAAGGGATGCAAACAGACTAACAAGAGGCGAGATCATATCCTAATCCACGTTGGCGCACACCTCGATCAAAGGCCGTTCAAGTGCATACATTGGTACGTTAACAAAAGCCATTCATGAATACAAGAATTGAACTTTTGCTGCAGTACATCACGCTTTTTGAGAAAGAATGAGTGCAAACGTCACGAACTCAGCCACACAGGGATTCGACCATTTTCGTGTCACCTTTGTCCGTTCCCTGCAACGACTTTCGTACGACAAGACCTCCTCAAACGACACATGAAGAGAACGCACCGCATCCAGATCAAGTCGGAGAAGGAGAATGAAGCACCACACCGCCCAAAGAAGAGGGCGAGGTGCGATAAGAAAGATTTCAACTTGTAGCTATAGTATCGATGATATAATCTGATTTATACACAACCTAATTCCATGACAATGTAGCTAGTACCAATGTTGATGAATTGAGACGAATAATTATATCGTACAGAGGGAATAGAATATGCTAATGGGAAATAAAGCCGTCCCAAAGTCTGAAACCACGGATAGCGTGAAATAAATATATGCAGTTATGAATTTGAAATCCCGGAAAAAAAAAGGTACTACGGTCGCCAGACTGGCGTATTTGGATTGCTTGGCATCCTGCTGCGATGAGGAGACTTGGAAGGTGTCACAGGCCGAAGCAATGAAAGATCAGAATCTGCTTTCCGAATGAACTGCAACGGAGTCAATGGTGATCCCTTTGTGGAGGGTGAAGACATGAGGGAGCGTGGACTTTGTGCACTTGGGGTCATCAGGGCAAAAGTTGGCAAAAATGGAAAGGTTGGCTCTGGTGTCTTGGGTACCGGTGGTGGGCTACCTTGTGCTTCCAGCAGAGTGGCAGAGCTAATCCATTTTGGCTCCAGAACCCCGGTTCTTGGTGGTGACTCGGGTAAGATCCTGAAACTATCTGCAAAGTGGTTTTTAATGAATCTGTGAGGGAAGTCAGTGAGAGTGGAAAGATCCACGTCTTAAACTCACTTTGAGAGGTCCGTCCAACCACCCCCGACTCGAACCATGACAGTCTGCGACCGCAAAATACGACAGAAACACAACTTGGGATCATCATTGCCGATCCAATATTTGCCGCTCTGGTCGTGCCAGCTTTCAGTAATGCCCTCGATATTGATACCTACAGGGAGTTTGTTGACGACATCACCAACCGCCACGTCCAACTTGCTTTTCGGGTCAGCGATGTACTTCTTTCGTGTTAGAGGTTGAGCAGGTTTCTTTTGGGGCGTGACATTATGTTGCATGATGGAAGACAACGAATTCCTTGGAGCCCTCGACCATGTAGAAGAATTCGAAGTTGTTCGCGACGGAGTTCGAGTTGTACGATTAAATGACCGTGACTGCGACCGTTGATGATCTGACGTCGTAGGCGAGCTTGGCCTCCTTCTCCCACTCTCAGTTCTAATTTGTATGGCGGGTCCAAGAGATGTGGGAGGGCGCAAGGGCGCGGGATTCGAGCCGCTCAAGCTTGTCGTCCGCTGTCTCGATGCAAAAGTTGTCTCGTGAAGCATATTACGCACAGGGCCAGACACGGCACGACTGACAGTACTACTGGTGGACAACCGACTTGTTGGGCGAGTGGGAGTGTCCCTTGAACCGGACAAAGTACGACGTGCAGTGTGCTGAGGTGGCGCCAGCATTTTCGGACGAGAAGGCACGGTGATGGATGAGACGGAAAGGTTCGAATACGACCCTGCTTTCCGGTTGCGTGCATGAGTTTGAAAAGGTTGGCTAGACACGCTGCTGTTACGACCTGAACTCTGGCCACTAATGACACTCGAGGAACGAGATTTCTTCCCAGCAATTCGATCTCCAGTCATTTCATTCAATTCGCTCCATGTCTGTTGGATCCGATCGTGTTCGGATGAGGCTCGAGAATCTTCTACCACTTCTGCCAACATCGAAGTGACATCATCGACGGTTTGCTTGGTGAAAGCCAATCTTGCTGATAACTGTTCTTCGGGAGGTGCATCTGGCCGAGACTTGTGTAAGGATGGTGTCCCTAGAGGAGGGGCAGGATAACTGTCGATATGTTCAAGCAAATCACTCAGGACACCATCGCAGACCTGAACAGCTTTTTGCATTTGTGCCAGCTTCTCCACATTGTTCAGCATCCGAGAAGATTCTTGCACCTCCGTTCTCAAGGACTGCAGCTTGTGATCAGTGGAAACATCGTCAACCTGAAGTGGCAACTTCTGAATGGCATCCGATACACTGGCAAACCCATTGTTCATGGATTCAAACTGCTCCTCTGTTGGAAGATCGTCTGATGATTTCGTTGGATAGACTGCCTCCTTTATTCCGATCGTCCTCAGGCACTTCTGTAATCGTATAACTTGTGATTGAAGTTCCAACATATTGCGAGGTAATGATATTGGAGATCTGGAAGATGTATACTGTATCGTGAAAACATCTTCTAAAGAAAGGATGAATATTGAATTGAATATTTATAATGAACGCATACCTGTGTCCTGTGGTATTGTAGGGAGCCTCGCTTCCCTCTCCTTCCCTCTTTTCTTTGCTTGCCCGAGCTTCTCTTTTGCTTCTTGTTCTAGTCTCCTTTCCATTGCCTCTCTTTCCTGTGCTTCCGCAGCTAATCTCTCCATTTCAGCTTGCCGCCGTGTGAGTTTCCCCATCTCCATCTCCTGTTTTTCTGCCAGTTCCCTGGCAGACCTTTCGTTCTCGGCATGCATCTTACGTTCCCTTTCCAATATTTCTTCAGCTGCGCGTAGTTTTTCTACCATTTCTTGTCGTTCCTGCTCTCGGACAGCCTTGTCTGCTTCTTCTCTGGCCATTCGCTCCTGCTCCGACTTGATTCTTGCGACCTCTGCTTGCCTCTCTTCTTCTTCGCGACGAAGTAGTTCAGCTTCCACAGCCTCCCTTTGAAGGCGTTCCTTCTCAATCAGCTCCTCAGAGATACGTCGACGCTCCTGTTCTTGAAGTTCTTCCTCAACTCGCTTCGCCTCAAACAGCCGCAGCCTTTCCTCCTCCTCCTGTTTTTCCTGTTCGAACCGTAATCGCTCGGCCTCTTCAGCGGCCTGACGCTTCTCTTCCTCCAATTTTCTTTGTGCTTCTGCTGCCCTCAAGTCTTCTTGGTACCTCTGCTCGACACCCAGCGCTAGCCGAATTTCATGCTTAAAAGTTTCCATCCGATCGTCCCACGAATGAAGGCGCAATTCGGCATCATCGGTGGCATGAATTCGGTATTCGTAGAGATTTCGAATAGTCGGACTGAAAGGACGTGAAATCTCCTCCATTTGACGTAAAAGCTCTCGAACGGGTGACAAAGAGCGAGCGATATTGTTCCTTTTCGCTCTGAAAATGTCCATTTCATTTAATATGGCCTGTAGATGTCCAATGGTTTCTGGGGAGTGAACTTCGACCGTATTGAAGAGGTTCTTTTGCGTTGAAAATTGCTCGGAAAGTGTGTTAACATTTTGCACTGTTGCTGATAGAGCGTTGTCTAGCTGTCTCGCGAGTTGAGCCAAATTTAGGTGTGCTTTCGTCTGGAGCAATGCTTCTAGATTGCCGCTGATGCGCATGGCAAAGTAGTTCGAGTCGGCTCTCACAGCAGCATCAACAGAGGCGAGATCAAAAGGTATCTCGCTCCAGATATCGACAAGCCTATTCGAATCATTAAGAATCGGTGACATGGGTGGAATGAGGGAATTGCGTTTGCTAAGGCGAGAATGTCTCGCGACGAACGGAACCTGACTGGTAAGTCCTTCAAGGAACAAGGTGACCTCCTTCTCGATAAAGTCCATGTTCTCCGTATTGAATTCGGAAGTGCTATCACAAGCATTTTCCAAATGGGACCCGAGAAGTACATCTATATGACCTGAGCAACGAATCCTAGCGTCTTCAACCTCGACGGACAATTTGTGGAAACTGTCTCGAATAGAGATCATCGCTGACGTCTGCTCCTTTATGGATCCAAGCAAGCGTAACATCTGGTAACTCGCATCTACAGTGGCATGCAGATTCGAATACCTCCGTTTCAACACGAAATGTAACTCTGGTTCCAGAGAGAGAGAGAGCTTCTCCAAAGGCGCTCCAACATCCGACTCCAAGCTGGAGACCACACTCGTAAGTTGTTCGTCAAAGGAAAGCGGAATTGGACTCGAGGTGAGGTCAACGAATGGGCTCTCCGGAGTAAGCGGTGCGCTTGCATCCCCCGATTCTTGATGCCAGCGATGTTGGTCCATTGCCTGAGCAATTTCTATCCTAGCAGACTTCAAAAACGCAAACTTGGAATCAATATTGGAGGCAATCTTCCTTGATTCTCGGAGTCTCGCGACTCGTTGTACAACCGAGTCTCGAAGGTAAATGGTTTCATCCAGATGGGAAGATAAATTCCGCACTGAAGCAGAAGCAGATTCTTTGAACTCTTGATCGATTCCTGGGAGATCCAAACCTGAAAGAGCGGAAGGGGAGGAGCGTAGGAGCTTGTCTGCCCTCTGCACAGTAGTGTTTGTCTCCTCAAGCAATGATGGGAGAAGTGCGAGGAAGACGTTGTGATGCGTAGGTTCCAGAGAATCCTCCGTTGAGAGATCAGGTGGAGTACCATCTCCGTCATCACCATATGCACCTTCTTGAAATTTCTTGTTGATAGAGGTGAGACTGCCCAAAATATCATTCACCGACTGTGTCAAGTCTTCCACACGCTTGACGGCTTCGTATCGTGATCGGTAGGCTTTGGCTGCGTCGTCCACTTCGTGTGCTAGTCTGTTAGAAATAGAAAGATCATCGGAGAGCTTCTGAACCAAGGAAATATTGGCCTCCTTCTGGTCCAGGAAGAGTGGGTGTTCAGGTCGAGGAAACAGACTCGCCGGAGATGCTGGATCCCCTCGAACAGCGAGACGCTTGAGGATTGTATCGATGCGTGAGATGAAGGATGCGCTTTGGCGAGCAGTTGGATGATACATCTGTGCTGTCTCGATTTCCTCGAAGAGATTTGCAGCCGAAAGCTGATCCTTCATGGTCTCGACATAGATTTCATCTGCTCTGTTAGAATTCAGCAAAGTCTCCAGCAAGAGAAATGATGCAAACAATACTTTCTCCATTGCATCACCAAACTCAGCGTAAACTTTCCAATATTCTCCAAGTCAGTGATGCACATCTCCTCCAGCCTATCTTGTTCGTCCAACAACTCATCCGGAACGGGTTTGCGACTGTGGTCAATGAGCTTATCCAAAGCTTTACCAGCAGCATTCACCATCCCGTGTTTCAAGCCAGTCACCCTGCCCGTATATTGAGCGGCATCACGAGATAGTAATTCTGCAAGTTTGAATCTCGCACTTCTCGAAAATGTGGGGGAGTTGATAACACTGTCAGATGAGATTGTTGATGCCAATGAAGCAACAGAATCCCGACGACCATACGAATCAGAAGGCTCTTGGTTCTTCGAGCCATGGTTGTATATTGAAGAGCTCCAATGTGCACGGCTCTCGACGAAAGCACGAAGATCTTCGATAACTTGTCGACGCTCCCTCCAAGCCGCCTGTCTATTTTCTTCCCAAGTTAACCTGATACTCAGCATCTCCAAGTTATCAGAGCGGTCTCGCAGCAGATGCAGTAGTTTGTCCAATTCGTATATAGTTGTTAGAGTGAGTTCTATCAAGTCAGTATCCGCTGGCGACAGATTTCGCTGCGTTGCGGCTTGAAGAAACAAACATTTAATATCACTATAATCCAAAATTACCTCAGAAATACCTTTTGTTAGTTGCCTCAGTTTCTTCAATTCACCAGTGTCGAATACTTCTGTTTCCTTCTCAATTGCATCATGCTCAACAACCATTGCTTGGAGTTCTTCGCGAGTCGGTAGTCCCGGGATTTCCGCCGCAGAGGCGTGGAGGTGTTTCAAGCCATGAAATACATCTATTGGCGGTAGAGATTCGAGGAACTAAAAGATGTGAACACCAACACAACTCAAAGCACTCACGGTTCCCATACCTTAAATTTAGTTTCAATCCATGCTTTCCGCTCACTGAAAGTCTGTAATTCGACAACTTCATGCGACTCCAAAGGTTTATCTTCCCCTCCTTCCTCATTAGCCAAACAAGGTTGCTCTTGGTGTGCAACGGGTTCTGTGGGTTCTGCCATAGCCAAAGATGAAGCGGGATAGGAAGACAATGTTGGGCGTTAAGATAAGAGACCTGTGCTCGGCATGGCCTGCTGTGTGATATTCAATGGAAGCAATCAAACATGCATCAAGCATGCCTCCTGCAACTTTGCACATGTCAACGACGACTGTTTTTTAAAGCCCGCCATCAGATCAGTGGATTGCCGAAACGGCGAGGTGAAACTCCTTCCATAATGATCAAGTACAACACTTATTTATGCCATAAGTAGTTTTCTGTGTTGCATGGACATTAAACGAGATCCCGAGCTCGACTCTTCCCCATGTTCCACACATCGCAAATGAGCCAGTTATCTCAAATACATTAATTTGCCAAACAAATCGGACTCTCACATGTTTGTTGCCTTTCGTCAAGTACTAAGTAAAGTGATACCCCAATGTCCTGGTCAAGAAAGTTCTTCAGACGCTATAAGGTTCGTGCGTTATTAGTCAAAGATAACTTCATGGTTGAATTCAATTCCTCGTTGTTGATCAGTTATACAATGGAAACATAATACAATTATCGATTTGAGAGTCAGAATGCTTTCAAAATCCAATGTAGTCTGCAGACTGCAGATTAACTCAGTCGAGAAACCTACACCAAGAAAGAGTCTCACCTTCGCGTCTATCTCCATGGAGCGAAGTCTTCGTCCTCCGATTCATCAACAGGTTGACTCTGCAGTTGGCGTGCAAGAACTCTCAACCTATTAATTCCACGACGATCTTCACCAGACGCTGGGTTCATCCCGAAATCAATCTCAACTTCCTGCATAAATGCCGCTATATCCGCCAATGACGACCCTAGTGCATGCATGGGTGGCCTACCAGATATGAAAAATAAAATTCCAAGACGAACAGAACATACGTTACCTCGCATTCCTCGAATCGTCCAGCAGTCGTCGCAGATTCGAAGTCAAAGCCTCATCCGTCAATCGACGCTCAGCAGTTTGCTTAATAACCTCCTTCCTCAACATCGCTGTTTCCTCTACTGCAGTCCGGGATAGATCCTGAAGACGTTTCACTTCGCCTTTCATTATGTTATGCGAGTCTCCATTCAAATCCAGAGCCTTCTGCAAAACGCTGGTCTTCCGTTCCAGCTGCATTACTGTTTGACGGAGTCCGCTTATCCGTCGTCGAGCGACCAGGTAGGGCAAAAGGGTTATTGGCAGTATGAACGCAGACACGACGGCTGTATGGACGATGGCTGGATACCGATGCAGGAAGCTTGGTCTATCAGGTGTCGTGTCAGTTTGATTCTCCATATCTTGCCCAATGACCAGGTTGATGAAGTGGACGAGATAATATGTGACTCGCGTCATGTGCCTGCCAAATTACATGTGCAAGATTTCGAATTCCTTCAACTACTCAACTAAGTATTTAACAGACGGTAAGGTATCAGAGGTAACTAGACAGCTATAATAATGGTACCAAGGTTCAGAAACCAACAAATGCAAGGATCGTAACAAAACCATATGGAAAAGAAAAGCATAATTTATGCAGAAAGACAAAACATCGAGGAAAAATAAAGAAATTAAGTTAGGAAAAACTTCCACCACTTCCGTGTCTTCTTGGCTGCATTTGAATTTGGCTTCATACTTGTAGCTTTCAGATTGGCGGTCTTCGCTGCCTTACGCAGTTGGCCAGGTTTATGTGTCGTAGCCGTGGCTTTGGGCTTCCTTGGCAGTCTACAAAGTCTCACTAAGGTCATGGAATAGACAGAGACAGGACCACACGCACTCATCTACCATCACGATATAATCTTCTGGCGCCCGTAGTACCTTCACAGTTGCTTCGATTTGGGCCCGGTACTTCTGCCTTGCGCTATCCGGAACATTTATCTTTCGCCTCCAGATCGCGACACTGTTTCCACTTTGAGAAGGTAGAAAAATAAACGCCATGGCGAAGCGAGCAGGATCATAAAATGCCACAGACTCCTGCAGCGTCTTGTCCATCGTTCCCTGCAATTGATCAAACGTAAGGAAATCAAAAGCAGGTTCATGAGGATGTTGCCTCATCCTGAATGCAGCGTTGACGAAGAGTCCACCTCTTTCACCATGCTCCAAAAATTTCATCAACTACAAAGCACGGCAATGAGGCTTTGGACACGCAAGCATTCATATAGAAGGCAAAGCTTACACCGTATGTACCCAAATTAAATGACATCTTCTGCACCCAAGCCAGTAAAGCCGATATCCTTTGGTCCTTGTCTTGGGAAAACAACCAATGAATTCTTTCCCTGGACAAACGAGTATTACCAAAAAATGCATTGGATACGAATGCAAGACCGGCGCCTCTGGATTCAACGAAGCGAGCACTAGAGGTATCGTTGATCAGGGTCGTGGTGAGACCTTGCTGCTGTGAAGCGGAGATAGTCTTCGCAGGCACGCTGCGCGGGCTTCCGCCCCAAAGTTCTGATGCTTTTGGAGAAAATCGGACCCGTCGCGGTGTCCCTCCCTCTTCATCTGTTTCTGACCCCCAGCCAGATTCTGCTTCCCAGGAGCCTTGATTATTTTTCTTTGTCGCACCATTCGTCTTACTGTGATGTAGGCCTTGGCTTTTCAAGGTCGGATTTTGCCCAACGTTAAGGAAGGAGTTGTAGATCTGCGAAATTTGCTGAGGAGACATGGCATTTCTGGTTCCAGCAGCAGCTTCAGTCTGCGAAGATGCTTTCTTTCCCCAGTCATTATTCCCAGTTTGACCCCAACCTCCACCGCCAGCATGTGGGGCGGCTCCCCAGGTGTCACCAGCTTGTTGTTCACCCCATCCTTTATCTTTTTCCCAGTTAGAATCTTGATTCCGATTTGATTCATTCCACCCATTGCCATTATCCTGACCCCATCCCGATGCGTCTTTTTCTTGACCTCGTTCCGAGGCGTTCTTGTCATGACTCCACCTGCCCTTGTCATGGTTCCATCCTGACGAGCCTTTCTGTTCCTGTTCCCACCCTGGAGCCCCGCCCCGCTGCTCTCCTCCACCTCCACCACCCACACCACCCCAGTCATTGTCCATGTTCCCACCACCATCATGTCTTTGTTCGCCCCATGCAGACTTTTCTTGTTGAGGCCAACGAGATTGCCCATCACCTTCGTGTCTTTGTTCGCCCCAAGCAGACTTTTCTTGCTGAGGCCAACGAGATTGCCCACCCCAATTCTCAGCCTCACCATCTTCCTGCCGTCGGCTTCGCTTGTCGCGGTGTTTTCTTTGGTCCGTATGATGCGAATTATAGGTCCCCCAAGAATCGACAATATGAACAGCGTCGTCCTCGTCACTCTCGGTCTCCGTCCCTGGAGATTCAACCAAGCGCTCCTTACCCCAGCTATGCCAACTCTGGTGTTGCTGTGACGCGGGAGGGCGATGACTGCGATCAGATGGATAGCCAGCATGCGAGTGGTGTTTCTTGTGTGAAGGGCGATGTGACTGAACTTGGGGAGGAGGCGGGGGATATGGGTGCTGTGGTTGTGGCCAGGGCGTTTCAATAGGTTGAGCCCAGTTAACGGCAGAGACGCTTTTCGATGCGAGATGCTTGCGACTCCATGTGTTTCCTCCTGTGTGAATCCAGCTTGGGTCTGGCGGGATAGGGGCGGGATCTCGACCGCCGTCCATAAATAGTTTTGGGTGAGTCCAAGCAGTTTTGCCAGGTGCAGGTTGAGAAGAATGCATAGTGTCTGTTTGTTTGGCACTTCGATGCTTGAGATGAGATGACTCCATCGCGGCAGCTGCAGCAGAGGCAGAAGACCTCGGCTTCTTATTCGCGGCCTGATTTACAGAGTGGGCAACTCTCAATTGTTCCTGTTGTGCCGCCAAATGCTGGGGATCGATAGAATGTCTCCTGCTTTCCTCCAGCCTACGCGCCACTTCACTGGCGGTTGTTGTTTTCCCTTGTTTTTGCAGATCCTTCTGTGCAGTTGCAGCCGCTTCTGCGAGAGAGACTGTGGGTTGTAAAGGCGGAGAACCCATGGCCGAAGGCGCAATGGTCGCAGACAAAGTATGACTTTGCGGGTTGTCTCCCCAGTGCTGATCATGAGGAGTCCTAGAATCGGGCTGATGCGTCCAGTCTGAATATTCATCGTTACTTTCACCAATGTCCGACAGAGGTCGCCTGTTTTGGTTGTATGGGGTCAAGGGCGTTTGCTCTGGAATGGTAGCCAAAACACTGGGCGTATGAGAAGGGGGCGGTTGGAGTATCTCACTTTGGCCCAAGGAGGAATCGTCTGAACCCTGAGGTATATTTGTACCACCCATTCCCCATGTTTCACCGACATTTTCCGCGTTTGCACCCCATCCACCGCCGGAATTATCTGGGCTTGTCCCCCATCTGCCGTCAGCGCCAGTGTTTCCTGCTCTCTGCCCCCAATTTGTCCCAAAAGTGTGTTGGTGAGGTTGCTCTTCGGTATGTCGTGCTTGGTGTCAAGAATAAGATGCGATCCATCATGATAAAGAGATGAACATACTTGCGTCCATAGTAGTAGCACTGAACGAGTCAGCCGGAAGCGACGCGACATTTGCAGGACCAGTCTTGTCTTCCTGTTTCTGTTTACCCTTCAGCTTCTTTGCCATCTTAGTGTGGGGTGAACAAGCTCATGAGACGGAGAGATGGTAAACCGAAACCAGAAGTACTCGAACAGATAAGATTGGGTTGGATTCGGGAATAAGAGGGCTAGGTGAGAGCCTGCCAGCGGCTATGGCACGAGGCTTTCTCTGAGTTCAATGTTCAGCATAAACACATCTGTTCCTCGTCACATGTTCACAGCTCTGTCACATATTGATATTAGGATACACCGCATTTTCTGTGCGGTCACTCATCACCAGATGGATTCTCAAGTGGAACTGGATTCTCTTCGCGCTAGGAGGCTCAGCATGATTAGGTCTTCGTGCATAATGGCACCTCAGCTGGTCCCTTCAATTCCTTCAAGTTGCACATTTGTGCCAGTGCGAGCAGGATTTGCGCCAGGGAAACCAATTCACGTCATCCTCTGTCCTTCCCATTCCACAGCCTCGATTCCCAAATATCCTTGATCGGTACAAAGTTCCGTTGTACGGACCCAACATCCCTCATATTCAGATATACTCTGACACCTATAATGTCAACCTGGGTCTTTGAAGGCCATTACTCAGGGTCTTTACATCCTTTAAGCAGGGTCGACGGGCTCGTTCCGCAGCGCAGCGACAGAGCTTGCTTTCTAGAGTAGTTCCTGATGCCCATCGCGGAATCAATTACCCTATCCGATTTGGTTCACCCAAAGTTCTGATTATATCTCCTTCCTTCACATACAAGCAATACTATCAGTGTTTTATCGAGTTTGGATCCCCAATAGCATGGTACGAAGTATAATTGGGAAGGTCCTGCTCTCAGAGATTCTTGAGAACGGCTTGTAAGACCTCTTTTGTTGTACTCTTCCCGGCCAAGTCTGGAGTCAACACATTGCCCTCCCTAATTACTTGATCGACCGCAGCATCTAGTCTATCAGCGCCCCTGGTGTAACCCATTCGGCGCAACATCAAAGCGGCTGATCTGATGGATGCCAGAGGGTTGGCTATACCTTTACCCTCAATGTCAGGAGCGGAGCCGTGCACACTAGCACAGAATCAGGAATGAATTATTACAAATGAAGCGTGTCCACTCACGGTTCTCCCATAACGAACTTGTCCCCTGCATTGACCGATGGAATCAAACCTAATGATCCAACAAGGGCGGCAGCAGCGTCGCTGAAAGGAAAATTCAGACTTTTGTAAAGGACCCCAAGAAAACATATTATACGAAATGATATCACCGTAGAGATTAGGTGCCACCATCACATCGTAAATCCTAAAGATATTGTGAGAGGCAGATCCGGGTGATACACTCGTTAAACATACTGAGGTTCCCTGAACAGGCTAGAAAAGGAAAGCCCAGAAATGAACATAAGAGGAGAATTGAGGACAGTGTATCTTACCGGTAAACGGCGCTATCCACAAGTTGTTCTGCGATCTCCACGTCTTCGTACTTGCCTTCGTTCTCTGGGAGCTTTGGGACGCCACGAACAGTTTCACGAAAGAGGCCATCTGTAACTGAGAGTACGTTTGATTTATGGATAATGGTGAGATGCTAGACGCGCAACGTAGCATCGAAGTCATTCGTGGTTGTATAGCAAGACGAACTTTGCGTGGCCTTGATCGAGCCAGCTCGAATGCCATTTGACCAATTCGCCTAGATGCCCTCTGAGTGATTAAACGTGTTGCGCGGGCCTCTAAACCGTGTTCTCCGTCCGTTTGGATTTCTTGCTTGACATACTAAATGTGATATGGGCAAAAATGTCAATTGAAAATAAGAAATCTCGTACTAAGCATTCTGTATTTTCTCGTACTACTATCAAATCGACGGAAGGTCGTTGATCGGGTTCCGGAGCGACCTTTGAAAAGTAAACTGTGGAAGAAATACACGGACGACAGATGTATATATGTCCATACCGAAACAACAGGTCGAATGTTGGCATACAGGTCAAGTTTCTTTCGCAGAGCCACGATGGGCGATGAGTACCCCACGACTCTTCTTGAAGGAGAACTGCCCATAGTCAGTCAACCATACGTAAACAGCGAGACCAATGCACACCTAACTGATCCAAAGAGGGCGCAATCGCATTCGTTTTTAAGCACCCTAGAGAACGGTGATCAGCAGTGCCAAAGCTAAGAACGAAAACATCTCACTCAACGGTTTCGTCAGGAAGGGCAACGCCAGTCCGCGTAAAACACTCCCATCCGGCGACAAGAGGTATGAATTCTGGTTCAGGTATATCAGAACCCAGAGCAATTATGGCTTCTCTTGCTGCCTGCAAAAGATACATCACACGATCAAAAAGTTGTAAATGAGACTGACTGGGATAACTTCTTTCCCAATACCATCTGCAGGAATAAGACCAATTTTAAGCGTTTGTCTAGCTCCGGTCGAAAACGCTCTAAAAGTCGTCCTCAACATCATGAGCGTTCTCGCCTGATACTTTGACATTTTGAATTCAATGCCGATCGGTCCGACCGGATCAACCTTGAATTCTCCTCACCATTGCAATTTCCACTTTGCTTGCACGCTAAGTTGTTGAACAATGCCCAAATTCAAATCATTTTACAATTTATGAACAATATTTTATGATTCTTCTTGAGTTCTTTCCTTTAAATTTGGGAGGACAGGTTGATCACGTGCAAACGCGTTGATGTTTAGACCTATTATGGTGCGTGTCAGTTCCTAAACAGGACTCGCGCTTATTTATTTTCGAATAATCCACACACAATAATAATACTTCACCATGGCACTCTCGACTCGCCCAGCACTTGCAACGCGCACAAACACGCTACATGCCTTTGGTCGACCTCAACAGAAGTTGATCTCATTCCTTTCCACGGACCAGAAACCCAAGAGGAGACACGAAGCTGATGATAAACAGCCCCTTAATAAACGATTTAAGGCGGCAGCACCTTCTGAGAACGAGAGTGAGGAAACAGAAGGAGAATTCGAATATGTAGATGATGAGGATACTTTTATGGAGGCTGTTTCGGTTGCGAATGCTCGTGCGCGGTTGTCGACGCCATTTAACATGCTGACAAGACAAATTGCGACCACATCTGTTCATCCTAGGAAGCATGCCCGTATGTCCTCACTTATGGATACTTTATTATACTGACAATGAGTGTTTTTCAGATTCTGCATTACCTATCCTACAATCTTTTGTATCTTCCAATAAATCCGATGTATTCAAGTGTCACTCAATTGGTGATGATACCTACATGACGCCCCCCTACGCGTGTTCTTACTCACAAAGTAAGTTTCCAACGTGCGCATCTCTCACTTGCTAACGGAAAACCTCAGATTCTAAACGCGGCGGTGAACCACAACTGGCTGTCGCGACAGAGCAAGGCACCGTCCATATCCTGAACACCTCAAAACGGGATGATTGGGACGTTGGTAGATCAATATTCGTTTTGGCTTTTTCGCAAAATCGTTGATTGCTGCAATAGAGCCACAAAGGTCGACCTTTCAACCGCACAACAACGGGATCTTTGACATAAAATGGTCGTCGGACGATACCTTCTTGGCGACTTGTTCAGGGGACCAGTCCGTGAGGATATCAGATGTGAGGACTGGCTCCATAACCCACGTTCTTCGTGGCCACTCTAGCACTGTAAAATGCATGGCATGGGATCCTACCCACTCCTCTCTCGTTAGCACAGGTGGGCGTGATGGATCCATATGCCTCTGGGACCTTCGAGTGTCGGACAGGCAACGCAGTGGGGATACGGAAGTCATGGTGGTGGCTCCATGCGTAAGCATATACGGCGCGCACGAAGATCTGAAGTCAAAAAGCAAACCAAAAGGGAAGAAAGGGAAGCAGATCTCGGCGCCCAGGACAATCACGAATTTGTTATACCCAGATTGTGACCCTTACGGACTTGTCAGTAGCGTCTCATTTGATGGGTAGGTCTCTTTTCGCTTCAGGGTCCTGCTTACGGATAATTTTCTAGAATACTGAGATATTGGGACCTTCGCGAACCCGCTACCTCCAGGAAGAGTAAGACGACCAAGCCTTCCCCTCCAACGGAAGTGTATTCCTCCCCTTTTGACCCGACCGTGCTGCGTGGATCTCGACGTCCTAGGGGTATAATCAGCCTTGCGAGTGGAACTGGGCCTTCTGCAGGTCTCGTTTTCGCCATTGGAGCTGATTCACAAATCCATACTTATGATCTTCCAACATTAACACCGTTACGGACCACCCTCCAGCATGAGAAGCTGCAGACCAACTCTTTCTATGTCGGCCTCTCGGTATCTCCTTGTGGGCGGTGGCTGGCTTGTGGTGGGTCTGGAACCCAGGGAAATAGTTTCATGTTCGACGTGGAAAACGCTTGTAGGCCTTTCATTTCACCAGTTTGTGAAGGAATCGAGTTGACGGGCCGAATTGGAGAAGTTGGCGCTGTCGATTGGGCGCAAAATATGCTAGCCACATGCACGGATGATGGGACCATTAGGATTTGGCGACCCGATGTCACAAGACATAGATGGTGCAGGTCGAAACCAGAGGAGTCGTGGAATTGGAGTTGGGCGGTGTAGTCGGTTGTAAAATCCATGCAATTTGTAAATATCAGGAATTCATCCGTCATCTAGATGATTAGGAAATAATATCAATAAGTGCAATGTATAAAGTCATATTATACAGTGAGGTCCAAAAAGTGGTGGAATGGAGATGCCTATAGAGCGAAGTTACTTCTGTTGTATTGCATTGACCAGCCTAGGGAAAGAAAAGAACGAGGTTGTTAAAAGATGTAACCGTTGAAAAAGACAAGACAGGCATACCAGTCCAAGCCCTCCTCGAGACCTTCTCCATTCGTGGCACAGCTCCCCCTAACGCTCCATGGCCTCATCTTCTCTGCACCAGCCAAACCGAGCTTCTCGCTGATTTCCTCTGGTTTGAGTGCACCATTCACGTCCTGCTTGTTGCAGAATACTAGCAGGGGAACTCCCTTGAGCTCCTCTTCAGAAAGCACTGTCAGCAGCTCTGTCCGTGTTGTTGGCAGCCGAGCATGGTCTGAAGAATCAATAACATAGATGATGGCAGATGTGTTGGGGAAATAACAGCGCCAATATGGTCTGAATGTATGTGAGTCAAAGATCGGCACTTGGAGCTGTGGTCTTCTACCTAATACTGGTCTGTCCACCCAAATCCCAGACTTGGAATTTGATGTTCTTAAACTAAAAATTAACGAGAAATCAGTACCAGCGAATCAGGAGTAGATTTGTGTAATAAACATACCTGTACTGTCTCTACGTTGAAACCGATAGCTTCCGGTGGTTGCATGAGTTTACTGGCTAGTCATTGAACAGAGCTGACTCACTCGGTGTTGTTGAAAGTACTTCTCCAATCTACACGACGTAAGGCGTGGAGGTTCCCTTCAAGCTCGGCAGACATACCTGAAGCCTGTACAAAATGGTGGTCTGACACCCATTCGTCAATATTCCTACCATTTTACAACACGGTGGTAGACTTACCTTTCCCGCCGAATCGAGTCCTAGAATAAGAATCCGGACGTCTTGCTCCTTATTCCATTGCAATAGCGAAGATAGTGATCCAAGAAGTGAGGAAAAGGAGAGACCCATGAAGGAAAACGAAAGGTAAAATGATTCGAATTTCGTCCCACTGCGGTTTTATATACCACCCACGTGAGTAGTTCAATTTAAAAATAATTACAAGCTTCCTCAATCCCAACTCCTAGTCCGTCACTCAAGAACGCCAGTTGAAATAGCCAACAACGAGGATGTCCACAAGAGATAAAACAGAAAAACGCAAACACGAAAACGTAGAGGACACCGATGGTGTTCTCCAGGAGGAAGTCAGTTCCAATATCTCTGACCAGAAGAAGTCGAAGAAGTCAAAAAAGTCATCAAAGCAACTATTTTCCCAAAAACCTTCCACGAAGGATCTGTGAGCAGTTATTAGTGCATGACGTCGGGAACTAAGCATTAACTTCTACTACAGAGATGGCACCGTGGCCGACATCGATAAGAAAGCAAAGAAACGGAAAAGGAAAGATACAGAGGGCGACCATAAAGCACTGCAATCAGAAGATAATGAAGAGGAATTTGTCCAACAACTTCCAACAAAGAAGCGGAAAAACAGGACAGAATTCGTAGATCCTCGAGAGGATTTAGCATTGAATAACCAAACTCGTAAAGGTCCGTGACTTTGACATTAATCCTGTATTCAAAAAGTAGATTCCATAATTTGAGCAGCTTTGGAATATGCGTTCATGCAAATGAACAAGCCATCTAAATGGAAATTTAACAAAGCCCGACAAAATTGGATCATTCGAAACTTATGGTCGCCTGAAACAGTGAGTTTTCTACCTTAAAAGTTAAAACTCGTTCCTCATTACCAATTTCGCTTAGCTGCCTGAAGTATATCTTTCATTGACCCTGAAATACTTGTCCAAAATTCAAGGTGGTTCTCGCAAGGTGAGGATATTCCTATTACATAATCCTGCACACTAAATGGTTTTAATCATGCAGAAGCTCGTTGAAGAAGCTCAAACAATCCTACATCCACCTTCAAATCCAGAAACATCAACAGAGAAGATGGTAAAATTTTCGGAGCCGGATATTGACTTGATCGAGGAGACGACCTTGAAAGCTAAACAAGTCCCAGGACCGCTTATAAGTACAGACAGGACTCCGGGTCCTTTGCTCGACTCAGAATCGATGCCGACAACGAATGGGCCATCCTCCGACGTTGCAAAAGGGACACTTGCACAGGTCAAGAAAATGAGGGCACAGAAACTCCTTGAGGTCCTTTCATAACTAACCTCGAACGCGCCGCCATTTCCCGACTATCCAAATCCCGGATTTTTCCACTCTGACTGCGTATCCGAGATTGTAAGACCTTCTGCGTTACACAAAATTATAATGACAAATGCATAGGATGGACAGAACATTACGGTCGATGTATACAATATCTTTTAACTCGAGGACGCACATTTTGCGGTAATTCAAATAATGTCATGGTCGCAACCAGATGAGTACGAAGAGGGGTGAATTATGCATATGAAACAGCAAATCTTTTAATAGTTTCTTGCAGGGATTCATTGTCTTTTGTACTCCTTATTCATCTTCAGGCAGGATGGAGCAAATTCTTGTCCACAAACCAATTTTGAATTGCAACGATAAGCCCCATGTGTGGTAACAGTGGTATGGGCTAAAGTGACTCAGGAGACATTTTAGAATACAGAAAGTCAGACCCTCTGGGCGGCGGGAAGTGGTCAGATATCCATCACCGTCGAATACACGGGTATTCTGCGTATGGCATAAGACACCCAGGCACTCTTCCCTTCGCGCGTCATGCATACATCAGTACCAGCGTTCTGCTTGTTGGATCGACAAAGAGAGAACTTACCACCACCGGGATGGCCCGTGAGGTTGCTGGTGCCAAGCCGTTGGAAAAGTTGACGTTCTCGCGACAGTCGAGGAAGTCGTAAAACCAAAAATAGTCTGCCCGGATGAGAATCCTCGAGAATGGGAGCTTGTCGATACCAATGTTGAGGATTGAAGGGCCTCAAATAACGTCGTCGTCCACATCCATGCTCTGGGCTTCGTCCCTAAGCTCGCTCCAATGAGACAGGTGTGGTCGGTTATTGCCCCACGGTGGTTCTTCACATGTCAAATTCTTCCCCCAATATTTAGAATGCAAGAGGACCAAGGGCTCATTGTCGTCGAGTGGTATCCAGTGTGATATGATGCGAAGCAAGGTCTAAGTCTGTAGTCATGACAAGATGAGACAAGAAATTGTAGCAATCTGCTGATAATAGTTCGTGAGTGACGTCGAAAAGGTCGAGATGCGATGGTCCAAACAGCTAGCCCCTCGAGAGAAGTCAAAGGGGAAGAACTTGAGGCTGCTATCCCTAGATGGAGAGGCAAATGGAAGGCACAAGTCAAGAGAGTTCGCTCATCTCATTTCGATGAGGTCTTGGCCAGGGAACGTTGATCAAGAGCACAAGTCAGTGTTCACAGAGGACGAGGTTTGAACGTTGGGAAAGACGAGGACATTTCAAATGACACTGTGCGGTCGGCCCGGCCGTCGTCTGACCATCAGCAAAAAAGTAAATGCAATATAAGGGGCTAAAAGTCCATACCAGGCGTTAGAATCCCTTATAATGGCAGTGAAGTTTATGCACCCTTGTGAGGT
>Ga0307517_10004277_pt1 | contig 22001 bp, 17 predicted proteins | sample 23_EM_MG_FD_194515 | JGI IMG/M metagenome (GOLD analysis project Ga0307517, IMG submission 194515) | Populus trichocarpa ectomycorrhiza microbial communities from riparian zone in the Pacific Northwest, United States - 23_EM | ecosystem: Host-associated > Plants > Roots > Unclassified | place... | reverse complement strand
AGGTTCAGCGACGGCAGCACGCAGCCCAGGCCGATGCGGCCGATCACGGCCCACAGCGTGATCCAGATCAGCGCGGTCAGCGGGCCGACCGTGACCATCAGCAGGAACGAGGCCGCGAGCAGCAGCAGGCCGGTCGCGACGATGCGGTTCATCGGCACGCGGTCGACGAGCCGGCTCGCCAGCGGGATCGTCAGCGCGAGCACGAGGCCGGCCGGCAGCAGCACCGCCCCGGCCTGGCTGGGCGGCAGCTTCAGCGCGAGCTGCATGAACACCGGCACCAGGTAGGTCGAGCCGAACAGCGCCATGCCGTAGATGAACGCGACCACGCTGCCCATCGCGAAAGCCTGGTGCTCGAACAGGCGCAGCTCCATCAGCGGCTGGGCCGCGCGGCGCTGGTACAGGACGAAGCCGACCAGCGCCACGGCGCTGACGCCGAGCAGCGCCCAGCCGACGCGCTTGTCGGCACCGTGCAGCTCGACCATGCCGTTGAGCAGGGTCAGCAGCACGAGCGCGATCAGCGCCAGGCCGCGCACATCGAGGCGCGGTCCGGCGCGCGCCGGCGCCACATCGCCCGGCCCGCTGACCGGCAGGTAGCGTCGCGCGAGCAACACCGCGGCGACGCAGAACGGCACGACCACGAAAAAGATCGAGCGCCAGCCGAACCACTCGACCAGCACGCCGCCCAGACTCGGCCCGACGGCCGGCGCGAGCACGACGCCGAAGCCGAAGATGCCCATCGCCTTGCCGCGCTCGTGCGGCTCGAAGCCGCGCATCACGATGATCGCGGGGATCGGCTGCAGCACGCCGGCCGCGAGTCCCTCGACGACGCGCATCCCGAGCACCAGCTCGAACCACGAACTCGATCCGCCGACCACGCCGCCCGCGAGCAGCAGCAGCACGGCGCCGACATAGGTGCGGCGGTAACCGAAGCGCGCGAGCAGCCACGGCGTGGTCAGCATCGACAAGGTCATCGCCGCCATGAAGCCGGCCGACAGCCACTGCGCACGCTCCTGCCCGAGGTGGAAGACGCGGCTGATGTCGGGCACCGCGACGTTGATGATGGTCGAGGCCATGATCGACGCCATCGTGCCGACCATCACCGTCAGCAGCACCCACCAACGGTAGGGCGCACCGAAGCGCTGCTGGAGCGCCGCGCGGGTGTGGGGGTGCGGCGCCTCGGTCACCAGAGCGAGACGCGGTCGTTCGGGGCGAGGTACATCTTGTCGCCCGGCTTCACCTTGTAGGCCGTGTAGAACGCCGGGTGGTTGCGCAACACGCCGATGACGCGAAATTCATCCGGCGAATGCGGGTCGGACTTGATCTGCGCGAGCAGCGCGGCATCACGCGCCTTGCCGCGCCAGGTCTGCGCGAAGCCGTAGAAGAAGCGCTGGTCGCCGCTCAGGCCGTCGATCACTGGCGACGGTTTGCCCTCAAGCGAGCGCTGCCAGGCCTTGTAGGCCATCACCAGGCCGGCGTTGTCGGCGATGTTCTCGCCCAGCGTCAGCTCGCCGTTGACGTGGTAGGCCGGCGGCACCGCGACGAAGGCCGAGTACTGCTTGACGAGCGCGGCGGTCTTAGCCTTGAAGCGCGCCTTGTCCTGCGCCGTCCACCAGTCGCGCAGGTTGCCGTCGCCGTCGTACTGGCTGCCTTCGTCGTCGAAGCCGTGGCTGATCTCGTGGCCGATCGTGGCGCCGATCGCGCCGTAGTTGGCGGCGTCGTCGGCCTCGGCGATGAAGTTGGGCGCCTGCAGGTAGGCGGCCGGGAACACGATCTCGTTCATCGACGGGTCGTAGTAGGCGTTGACGGTCTGCGGCGTCATGCCCCACTCCTCGCGGTCGATCGGTTTGCCGAGCTTGGCGATCTGGCGCGCGTCCTCGAAGCGGCGCGCGCGCATCACGTTGCCGACCAGGTCGTCGCGCCGGATCGCCAGCGCGCCGTAGTCGATCCAGCGCCTCGGGTAGCCGACCTTGACGTTGAACTTGGCGAGCTTCGCGAGCGCCTGCTGGCGCGTCTCCGGGCTCATCCACTCGAGCGTGGTGAGGCTCTCGCGGTAGGTCGCGAGCAGGTTCGCGACCATCGCCTCGAGGCGCTGCTTGCTCGCCGGCGGGAAGTGCTGCTCGACGTACAGGCGGCCGAGCGCCTCGCCGAGCGACTCGTTGACGAGCCGCACGCCGCGCTCCCAGCGCGCGCGGTTCTTGTGCGTGCCGCTGAGCACGGGGCCGGCGAACGCGAAGCGCAGGTCGACGAACGGCTTGCTCAGGTAGGGCGCGTACGCTTCGAGCAGACGCACGCGCGCGTAGGCCTTCCAGGTGTCCAGCGAGACCGTCCCCAGCAACGGGCTCAGGCCGCGCCAGTAGCTCGGCTGGCGCACCAGCACATTGGGCGTCTTGCCCGCCAGGCCGGCAGCGGCCAGGTAGCCGGGCCAGTCGAGTGCCGGGGCCAGCGCCGGCAGATCGTTGAGTGCGACCGGGTTGTAGCTCTTGACCGGGTCGCGGTTCTCGACCGGGTCCCATTGCACGCGCGCGATCTCGGTTTCGAGCGCGAGCACGGCCCGGGCCGTGGCCTCGCTGGTGCGCTTGGCGTGCACGTCGCTCAGCGCCAGCAGTTGCGCGAGGTAGGCGGTGTACTTCGCGCGCACGGCGCGGAACGTTTGGTCATCCCGCTTCAGGTAGTAGTCGCGCGTCGGCAGGCCGAGGCCGGATTGCACCAGCGCCGGCACGTAGCGCGTCGCATCGCGGTCGTCCTGCGCGATATACAAGCCGAGCGGCGACTCGACCCCGATCTGGCCGAGGCGCGCGAACAGCGTGGCGAGCTGCGTGCGGTCGCTGACCGCATCGATCGCGGCGAGCTCGGCGGCGAGCGGCGTGGCGCCGAGGCGGTCGATGGCGGCCTCGTCCATGTAGCTCGCGTAGAGGTCGGCGAGCTTCTTCGCCTCGACGTCCTCGCTGCGGTGCTGCGCCGCTTCGATCAGGGCGCGCAGCTGCTTCTGCGTGAGGTCTTGCAGCTGCTCGCCGGGGCCGATGTAGGCCTTGTCGGGCGGGAACACCGCAGCCTTGAGCCAGCGCCCGTTGGCATGCCGGTAATAGTCGTCTTGAGGGCGCACCTGCGCGTCGATGGCGCTGCGGTCGATGCCGCTGGTGGGCTGGGCGTGCACCGGTGCCAGCGCGAGCAGCGCGGCGGCCCACACGATGGCGGGCATCAATCTCGACAATCTCACGGAATCTCCTTGGGCGATCGGGTAGGTCGCGCTCGTGTTGCGCTGCGCCGGATAGGCACAGCGCGCGACTTTACCCGCCAAGGTGGGGGATCAGCCCGCCGCCTTCACCTTCAGCCGCCATGCGTGCAGCAGCGGCTCGGTGTAGCCGTTCGGCTGCTCCAGACCCTTGAAGACCAGATCGCACGCCGCTTGGTAGGCCGCGCCGCCGAAGTGGCTGACCATGGGTGTGTAGGCCGGGTCGCCCGAGTTCTGATAATCCACGACGCCGGCCATGCGCTCGAACGTTGCCTTCACCTGCTTCGGGGTGGTGACGCCATGCAGCAGCCAATTGGTGATGTGCTGGCTGCTGATGCGCAGCGTGGCTCGGTCTTCCATCAGGCCAACGTTGTGGATGTCGGGCACCTTCGAGCAGCCCACGCCCTGGTCGATCCAGCGCACGACGTAGCCCAGGATGCCCTGGACGTTGTTGTCCAGCTCCTGCTGCACCTCGGCCGGTGTCCAGAACGGCACCAGCGCGACCGGGATCTGCAGGATCGCGTCGAGCAGTTTCTCCTCCAGCAGCTTGGCGTTGTCGCCATGCGCGAAGTCGTCCAGGCTCTTCTGCAGCTCGGCGACGTCCACCTGGTGGTAGTGCAGCGCATGCAGCGTCGCAGCGGTCGGGCTCGGCACCCAGGCAGTGTTCGCGCCGGCTTGAGGGTGCGCCAGCTTCTGCTTCATCATGTCGGCCATCAGGTCCGGCATGGCCCACATGCCCTTGCCGATCTGGGCGCGGCCGCGCAGCCCGCAGGCCAGCCCGATCTGCACGTTGTTGAACTCGTAGGCGCGCAGCCAGGTGGAATTTTTCATCAGCGGCTTGCGCACCATCGGTCCGGCCTGCATCGCGGTGTGCATCTCGTCACCGGTGCGGTCGAGGAAGCCGGTGTTGATGAACGCCACGCGGTGCTGCGCGGCCTCAATGCAAGCAGCGAGGTTCACGCTGGTGCGGCGCTCCTCGTCCATGATGCCGAGCTTGACCGTGTTGTCCTTCAGCCCGAGCAGCGCCTCGACGCGGCCGAAGAGTTCGGTCGCGAACGCCACTTCGGCCGGGCCGTGCATCTTGGGCTTGACGATGTAGATCGAGCCCTTGCGCGAGTTGCGCAGGGTCTGACCCTTGGCCGGCTTCAGATCGTGCAGCGCGATGGCGACCGTGATGACGGCGTCCATGATGCCTTCGTGGATCTCGCTGCCGTCCCCGTACAGAATCGCCGGGTTCGTCATCAGGTGCCCGACGTTGCGCACGAACAGCAGCGAGCGACCCGGCAGCGTCAGTTGGCCGCCACCGGGGCGCTGGTAGCTGCGGTCGGCGTTCAGGCGGCGGGTGAAGGTCTTGCCGCCCTTGTCGACCTGCTCGGTCAGCGTGCCCTTCAGGATGCCCAGCCAGTTCTCGTAGCCCAGGACCTTGTCCTCGGCATCGACGGCCGCGACCGAATCCTCGAGGTCCAGGATGGTGGTGAGTGCCGCCTCGACCACCAGGTCGCTGACGCCGGCCGGGTCGGTCTTGCCGATGCGCGTGCCGCGGTCGATCTGGATGTCGATGTGGATGCCGTTGTTGCGCAGCAGGATGGCCGACGGCGCGGCTTCGGTGCCTTGATAGCCGACGAACTTCGCGGCCTGCGCCAGCTCGGTGGTCGAGCCGTCCTTGAGGCGGACGCTGAGCTTTCCGTTGCGCACCGCGTAGAGCGTGCTGTCGATGTGCGAGCCCTTGGCCAGCGGCGCGACGCGATCCAACACATAGCGCGCGTACTCGATCACCTTGGCGCCGCGCACCGGGTTGTAGCCGGTGCCCTTCTCGGCCCCGCCGGCTTCGCTGATCACGTCGGTGCCGTAGAGGGCGTCGTACAGGGAGCCCCAGCGCGCATTCGCCGCATTCAGTGCATAGCGTGCATTCAGGATGGGCACGACCAGCTGCGGCCCGGCCAGCTTGGCCAGCTCGTCGTCCACCGCGGCGGTGTCGCATTGCACCGGGCCGGTGGGCTCGACCAGGTAGCCGATGCGCTTGAGGAACGCCCGGTACGCGGGCATGTCGCCGATCGGCCCGGGGTGCGCCTTGTGCCAGGCATCGAGCTCGAGTTGCAGGCGGTCGCGCTCCTTCAGCAGCGCGACGTTCTTGGGCCCCAGGTCGTGGGCGATGGCGTCGAAGCCCTGCCAGAACACGGCGCTGTCGATGCCGGTGCCGGGCAGCACCTGTCCTTCAATGAACCGGTGCAACGCGGTGTCAACCTGGAGACGATGGGCAAGGGTGCGTGAGGTCATGGTCGTGGCCTGATTCAGGTTGGAAAGAAGTCGAGCACGTCGCGCAGGCTGGAGGCCGTGCGCGTGGGCGAGGTGTCGAGTTGTTCGAGCGGCAGGTCGAAGCGGTTCACCCACAGCGTGGTGTAGCCGTACCAGGTCGCGCCGATCGCGTCCCAGCCGTTGCTTGAGACAAAAAGGATGTCCTTGGCCGGCAAGTTCAGTGCCTGCGGGCCGAGCGCGTAACAGGCCGGGTCGGTCTTGAACTTGCGCAGCGCGTGCACGCTCAGCACGTGCGCCAGCAGTCCCGAGAAGCCGGCGCTCTTCACGGCGACGCCGAGCATCTCCGGGTCGCCGTTGCTCAGTATGCCGGCCGGGATGCCGCGCGCCTTCAGCTCGACCAGCACCTCGCGGTTCTCGGGAAAGCTGCTCAGGTGCCGGTACTGGTTCATCAGCCGGTCCTCGGCGACAGGGCTCATCTCGAGGCCGAGGCGCTGGGCCGCGAAGCGCAGGCCGGCGCGGGTCAGCTCCCAGAACGGCCGGTACCGGCCGCTCATCGAGGTCAGCCGGGTGTACTCGATCTGCTTGTCGCGCCACAGCACGCCGAGCCGCTCGCCGAAACCGGGAAACAACTGCTCGGCCAGCAGCGCGACGCTGTAGACGTCGAACAGCGTGCCGTAGGCGTCGAACAACACGGCGCGTGGTGGGGTGACAACGGGCGGATGGTGCATCTCGAGAATTTATTCGATAGGTGCATCAGCATTAAGTACGATGATTGCCTTGGATTCGTGACCTAACTGACTGTAATCATGGACAGGCTCAAACAGCTGGAGACCTTCGCGGCCGTCGCGACGCGGGGCAGCCTGACCGCCGCGGCGAGTGCCGAGGGCGTCGCCCCGGCGGTCATCGGCCGGCGCATCGACGCCCTCGAACGGCGCTTGGGCGTGAAGCTGCTGGTGCGCACGACCCGCCGCCTGTCGCTGACGCACGAGGGCAGTGCGTTCCTCGAGGACTGCCAGCGCCTGCTCGCCGACTGGGCCAATGCCGAGGCCAGCGTCAGCGCCGGCGGCGTGAAGGCAAGCGGCTACCTGCGCATCACCTCACCGGCCGGCTTCGGGCGCCGGCACGTCGCGCCGTTGGTGCCGCGCTTTCTGGCGCTGCACCCGGAGGTCAACATCTCGCTGAACCTGAGCGACCGCATCGTCGACATCGTCAACGAAAGCTTCGACTGCGCGGTGCGCGTCGGCGACCTGCCCGACAGCAGCCTGATCAGCGTGCGCCTGGCCGACAACCGACGCCTGTGCGTGGCCACGCCGGCGTATCTGAAGCGCGCCGGCACGCCCAGGCACCCGAACGAACTCGCGCGCCACGAGTGCCTGACGCTCAGCAGCGACGCGAGCCAGACGCGCGGCTGGGCCTTCCTGATCGACGGCGAAGTGAACTACCTGCGCCCGAGCGGGCGGCTCGATTGCAGCGACGGCCAGGTGCTGCACGCCTGGTGCTCGGCCGGCCTGGGGCTGGCGTGGCGCTCGGCCTGGGAGGTCGAGCAGGAGATCAACGCCGGCGAACTCGTCAGCGTGCTGGACGATTTCGCGGCGCCTCCGAACGGCATCTACGCGGTGTTCCCGCACGCGCGCCACCTGGCGCTGCGGGTGCGGCTGTGGATCGACTTCCTGAAGCACAGCTATGGCGACGCGTCGTACTGGAAGAGAATCGCGCCTGCATGAAAAAGCCCGCCGAAGCGGGCTCTTGAAGAGAGTCGAGGCGGTGGCGGGCCGAGCGCCGGGCCGCTCCCAAGCCGGCCCGCGCCAGCCGCGAGACGCGGCCGGCGCTCGTGCCGTCCATGCCCGCGCAGGCGGGCATGGAGCCGCGGCACTCACTCCCCTCGGGGGATCGCCCGATGTACCCATCGGGCGCGGGGCCGTCATTTGCTGAGGCATTCCTTCATGAACGCCTTGCGCTCGTCGCCCTTGGTGGCCTTGGCCTTCGGGTCGGCATTGCAGGCCTTCATCTTGTCCTGCTGCGTGGTCTTCTTGGCCGACAGGCAGGTCTTCATGAACGCCTTGCGCTCGTCACCCTTCTTGTCGCCAGCCTCCTTGTTGCACTCGCCCATCTTGGTCTGCTGCTTGCCCATCGGCGCGCTGGCCGCATCGGCCGCGAACGCGGAACTCGAGAGACAGGCCACGGACAGGGCCAGAACGGTCATCAGGTGTTTCATCGGTTCTCCTTGGAGCGTGTTGCACAGAGGCGTGGTTGCCGGCGAGCATTGAAGCACGCGCCCCATGCGCCAGCAAGCCAACAACGCGCGCCGGTGTCTCGCGGTGCACACGCCGTGACGGCGAACACCGGAGGCTAGGACTTGAGCTTGAGCATGTGCACGACGACCCGCGCCATGGTCTGCTCGGTCTCGATGAAGCTGCGGAAATCGGCGCCGGCCTTGTAGGTGGGCTGCCAGTCGTTGCGCCGCACCAGTTCCGCCCACTCCGGCGACTTGGCGACCCGCTCGACCAGCGCGGCCAATGTCGCCATGTGCGGTGCCGGGATGCCGCTCGGCGCGAACACGCCTCGCCAGTTGGCCAACTCGGTGTCGATGCCACCTTCACGCAGCGACGGCAGGTTGAATTTGCCGCGCCGCGAGCTGATCGCCAACGCCCGGACGGTCCCGGCCTCGATCGCGCTGCGGAATTCGCTGTAGCCCGAGATGCCGATTTGCGCCTTGCCCTCGGTGAGGGCGCGCACCGCGTCGGCGCCGCTGCTCGTGGCGAGGTAGCTGAAGTTGTCGGGCAGGCCGCGGCTGGCGCGCAGCATCATGCCCATCAGCATGTGGTCCACACCGCCGGCCGATCCGCCCACCACGGTGGCCTTGAAATCGGGTGCGGCGAGCCGCGCCGCCAGGTCCTTGACCGACTTGATCGGCGACGCCGCGGGCACGGCCACGACCATGTAGTCGCTCGTCAGTTCGGCCACCGCCGCGACCCGCGTCAGGTCGATCGCGGGGCGTTGCAGCGCGATCCCGCCGAGCATCACCATGCCGGCGATCAGCAGCGTGTTCTGCGAGCTCGAATAGCGTTCGACGAACTGCGCCAGCCCGATGGTGCCGGCCTTGCCGCCGATGTTCTCGTACTGCACGCGCTCGACGAGCTTGGTCGTCTGCAGCGCCGTTCCGAGCGCGCGTCCGGCCTGGTCCCATCCGCCGCCCGCATTGGCCGGGATCACGATGCGCAGCTCCGGCAGCGGCTCGATCTTCTGTGCGCGGGCGCCCGCAGTCCACAGGCTGGCGGCGGCAGCAGCGACGCCGCTCTTAAGAACTTGTCGACGGTGCACGGCATGACTCCTTTTCGTTGAAGGTAAGGTGCCGAGCTCCCAACGCTTCGGCGTGGCGCGAGCGTAGCGCGCGCAGCGTGCGTTGAGGATGACGCTGGCCGCGAGCGCAACAACAAAGTGTGCGCTCGTACCGCTTGCGCCCTGCCTCTCAAGGGAACGCCGGGCCGCCCCAAGTTTCCTTGACTCCCTCGGGGGCGGGCTGGGCGCAGCCCGGCCCCGGGGGCGGTCAGAGGATGCGGCGCGGGTGCGCGAGCGCCTCGTGGGCGACATGCAGGCGCCGCACCAGCACGCGGATGAACGCGGCGTCGAACTGGTGCCGGCAGCCCGGGCTGATCTGCGTCAGCGTCTGCGGCGTGAACGAGATCGTCGTGGCCGCGTCGGTGACGATCACGTCGGTGCTGTGGCGCTTCAGCTCGGGGCTGGGCGCAAGGTAGGCCATTTCACCGACCGAGGTGCCGCTGCCGAGCTGCGCGACCTTCTTGCCGTCGCGAAACACCTCGACCTCGCCCTGCGCGAGGATGTGGAAGCTGTTGCCCTCCTCGCCCTTGCGGTACAGCGCGTGGCCGAAATTGAAGCGCTGCCACTTCGCGCGGTGCACGACCTCCCAGAGCTCGACATCGCCGAAATTCGAGAAGAAGTCGAGCGAGCGCAGCAGGTTGAAGCGCTCGGAGTCGAGCACGCCCTGCAACTGGCCGCGCGGCACCTGCTGGTTCGTGATCAGGCCCGACAGCGCCTGCGCGAACTCCTCCCAGTTGGCGTAGCGGTCGGCTGGGTTCTTCGCGAGCGCACGCTGCACCGCCGTGTCCAGCCCGGCGCTGACGCCGTCGCGCAGCAGGCTCAGCGAGCCCGGCGTGACGTGGTAGATCTGCTGCATCATCGCCGACTGCACCTGCGCATCGAAGGGCGGGCGGCCGGCGATCAGGTGATACAGCACGGCGCCGAGCGAGTACATGTCGGCGCGGCAGTCGAGCGCGTCGCCATCGAGCTGCTCGGGCGACATGTAGGCGAGCGAGCCGACGCGGTAGATCTGCGTCACGTCCGAATCGAGGTTGAGCACGCTGCCGAAGTCGCTGATCTTCACGTCGGTGATCGCGCCGTTGGTCATCACCGTGAGCAGGTTCGCCGGCTTCACGTCGCGGTGGATCAGGCCCTGCCGGTAGACGTAGCCCAGCGCCATCGCGCACTTGAAGCCGATTTCGACGACCAGCTCCAGCGGCAGCAGCTGGTCGGCGCGGCAGAACGGCCGCAGCGTGCTGCCAGGCACGTATTCCATCACCAGGTAAGGCGCGACCGGGTCGGCCACCGCATCGAAGATCTGCACCACGTTCGGGTGGTTGAGCCGGCCGACCAGCGCGGCCTCGGCGGCGAAGAATCGGTCGGTGTAGCGGCCACCTGCCGGATCGCCGACCTCGGTGGCGCGCACGCGCTTGATCGCGACGTCCTGGCCCTTGAAGTCGTCATGGCACAGGTACACGTCAGCCGTCGCCCCTTCGCCCAGGCGCTTGAGCACGCGGTACTTGCCGATGTGACTGGGCAAGGGCGGGGCGGCGGGAGCGGGCAAGGGAATCGGCTGGGAGCTCATGTGTGAACAATGCCCGCAGGCGGATGGGGTTCCATCTTCGCGCCGACGGGGTGCCCGCAGTATCCCGAACAAAGGGTCGAACGGCTACCAATCCCATTGCCGCGCGGCGGGTCGCTGCGGGGCCGCCTCGTAGAATCGACCCATGATCCAAGCCAAATCCGACCTGCTGGCCGCGCTGGGCGTGGCCATCGCCGAGGTCGCCCCGGGCGCTGCCGTCGCCGCCGCGTTCGAATCCCCGAAGCAGGCCGCACACGGCGACCTGGCCTGCACCGCCGCGATGCCGCTGGCCAAGGCGCTGAAGAAGAATCCGCGCGAGGTCGCCGGCGCGCTGATCGAGGCGCTGCAGCGCCAGCCTGCGGTGCAGCGCTGGGTCGCCGCGCTCGAAATCGCCGGCCCCGGCTTCATCAACCTGCGCCTGACGGACGCGGCCAAGCAGGCGGTTGTCAGCGAAGTGCTGGCGGCGGCCGAGCGTTTCGGCCGCCAACCGGCGCGCACCGACCAGATGCTGGTGGAATTCGTGTCGGCCAACCCGACCGGGCCGCTGCACGTCGGCCATGCACGCCAGGCCGCGCTCGGCGACGCGATCTGCAATCTGTTCGAGACCCAGGGCTGGCGCGTCTCGCGCGAGTTCTACTACAACGACGCCGGCGTGCAGATCGCGACGCTGGCGAACTCCGTGCAGGCCCGCTTGCGCGGCTTCAAGCCGGGCGACGCGCAGTGGCCCGAGTCGGCCTACAACGGCGACTACATCGCCGACATCGCGAACGATTTCCTCGCGAAGAAGAGCGTCACCGCCGACGACCGCGCGTTCACCGCGTCGGGCGACGTCAACGACCTCGACGGCATCCGCCAGTTCGCCGTGGCCTACCTGCGCCACGAACAAGACCTGGACCTGCAGGCCTTCGGCGTGCGCTTCGACCACTACTTTCTCGAATCGAGCCTGTACGCGAGCGGCCGCGTCGACGACACCGTGAAGCGCCTGATCGCGGCCGGCAAGACCTACGAAGAGGGCGGCGCCTTGTGGTTGCGCACCACCGACTACGGTGACGACAAGGACCGCGTGATGCGCAAGTCCGATGCCAGCTACACCTACTTCGTACCCGACGTGGCCTACCACGTCAACAAGTTCGAACGCGGCTTTCACAAGGCCATCAACATCCAGGGCGGCGACCACCACGGCACGATCGCGCGGGTGCGCGCCGGCGTGCAGGCCGCCGGCATGGGCGTGCCGGCGGGCTACCCCGAGTACGTGCTGCACAAGATGGTCACGGTGATGAAAGGCGGCGAGGAGGTCAAGATCTCCAAGCGTGCCGGCAGCTACGTGACCTTGCGCGACCTGATCGACTGGACCAGCAAGGACGCGGTGCGCTTCTTCCTGCTCAGCCGCAAGGCCGACAGCGAATTCACCTTCGACGTCGACCTGGCGCTGAAGCAGAACGACGAGAACCCGGTGTTCTATGTGCAGTACGCGCACGCGCGCATCTGCTCGGTGATCCGGCAGTGGGTCGAGAACGGCGGCGATGAAGCCGCGCTGAACGGCGCCGACCTGAGCTTGTTGGCGGCGCCCAGCGAAGCGGCGCTGATGCTCAAACTCGCCGAGTTCCCGGCCATGCTCTCGAACGCCGCCGCGGGCCTGGCGCCGCACGACGCCACCTTCTACCTGCGCGATCTGGCGGGCGCGTTCCACAGCTATTACGGCGCCGAGCGTTTTCTCGTCGATGATGCGGCGCTGGCGCGCGCGCGCATCGCACTGCTGGTCGCGACGCGCCAGGTCATCCGCAATGCCCTCGCGGTGCTCGGCGTCAGCGCGCCGGACCGCATGGACCGAGACATCAACGCACAAGAATCCTCATGAACGAGAAGAAGAAATCGCAACGCGGCGACGTCGCGCGGCAACGCGGCGGCTTCGCCGTGGGCCTGGTCATCGGCCTGCTGATCGGGCTCGCGCTGGCGCTGGGCGTGGCGCTCTACGTCACCAAGGTGCCGGTGCCCTTCGTCAACAAGGTGCCGCAACGCACCGCCGACCAGGACGCGGCCGAGACCCAGAAGAACAAGAACTGGGACCCGAACAGCCCGCTCTACGGCAAGAACCCGGCCAAGCCGAACACCGGTGCCAGCGGCGTGATCGCCAGCCCCGCGCCACCGGCGCCGGCGCCGGTGATTCCCGGTATGCCCTCGACCACGCCGCCGCCGGCGACGACCAGCGCGGCCGTGCCGGCGCCCAAGGCCTCGGCCCTGCCCGGCACGCGCGACCCGGCCGCGATCCTCGCCGACAAACCGGCGCGCGAGCCCCGGGCGGCGGCCTCGGGCGCCGCCGCGGGCGCGGACCCGTTCGTCTACTTCGTGCAAGCAGGCGCCTACGGCCGCACCGAGGACGCCGAGGCGCAGCGCGCCAAGCTCGCGATGCTGGGCATGGAAGGCAAGATGAGCGAGCGCGAGCAGTCCGGCCGCACCGTGTACCGCGTGCGCATCGGCCCGTTCGACAAGAAGACCGACGCCGACGCCGCGAAGGAAAAGCTCGATGCGGCAGGGCTCGAATCGGCCCTGGTGCGGGTGCAGCGCTGAAGTCGCGGCGCACCCGACCTGAACTTTGCTCGATTGAACCGACTCACTCTGCCGCCCGCACTTCGAAGCCCCTCATGAAACGTCGCGACTTTTCCGCCGCCCTCGCTGCCTGCAGCGCCGCACTCGCCCCGGCGGCCGCGCGTGCGCAAGGCGCGCCCGTGGAAGGTCAGCACTATGTGCGGCTGACCCAGCCGGTGCCGATCACCGCCGCGGCTGGCAAGATCGAGGTGATCGACTTCTTCTGGTACGGCTGCCCGCACTGCGCTGCGTTCGAGCCCGAGCTCGATTCGTGGGCCAAGCGGCTGCCCGAGCACGTGGCGTTCAGCCGAGTGCCGGTGGCGTTCCGGGCCGAACCGTTCACGACGCACCAGCGCATCTTCTACGCGCTCGAGTCGCTCGGCCTGGTCGATTCGATGCACCGCAAGGTGTTTTATGCGGTTCACGTCGAACGCCTGGCGCTCGACAAACCGCCCGACATCGCGGCCTACCTGGCCAAGCACGGCGTCGACACCGCCAAGTTCATGGAAGCGTTCAGCTCGTTCACGACGCTGAGCAAGCTGAAGCGGGCCAACGCGCTCGTCGATGGCTATAAGATCGACGGTGTGCCGGCGATCGGCGTCCACGGGCGCTACTACACGTCGGGCGCGATGGCCGGCGGCAACGACCGCTCGCTGCTGGTCGCGGACTTTCTGGTTCAGAAGCTGCGCAAGAGCACGTGAACGGCGCGGCATGAAACGCGGTGGGCTAGAATGGCCTGCAAGTTTCATGCCCTTATGAACCAACCCCTGTTCCCCCTCTGCATCGCGGCCCTGGTCGCGGGCTTTGCCGTGCCGGCGCAGGCCGAAAAGGCGGACCGGCTCAAGCCGATCACGATCCAGGCCGACGCCACCGGGCAGGTCGATCTGCAAAAGCAGGTCGCCGTCGTCAGCGGCAATGTGGTCGTCACCAAGGGCACGATGGTGATCCACGCCGAGCGGGTCGAACTGAGCAAGACCCCCGGCGGCTACGACAAGGCGGTGGCCTACGGTGCGCCGGGCCGGCCCGCGACCTTCCGCCAGAAGCGCGACGGCGTCGACGAATACATGGACGGCGAGGCCGAACGGCTCGAATACGACGGCAAGACCGACATCGTCAAGTTCATCAACAACGCTTCGGTGCGGCGCCTGCGCGGCGCCACGCTGGCCGACGAGATCAACGGCAACCTCGTCACCTACGACAGCACCAGCGAGGTCATGAACGTGTCCGGCGGCTCGGCCACCACGGCGAACCCGAGTGGCCGCGTGCGCGTCGTGCTGACGCCGCGCGAAGGCACCGAGGCCGCGGCCGAGGCGGCGCAGGCCGCGGCCTCGAGCGTCGGGCCGCTGAAGATGACGCCGACGTTGCCGCAGCCCAAGGCCGGGGACAAGCGTTGAGCGTGAATGGGGCACCCGCTGGCGGCCTGCCGTCAGCACCCGCCGCGCGGGTACCCGGTCGCCTTGGGAGCGGCCCGGGGCCGGCCGGGGCCGGCGGATTCGAAGCCCACGCAAGCACACACCGCCTCGAGGCGGTCGGCCTGCGCAAGTCGTTCGGCGCGCGCACCGTCGTGAAGGACGTGCACCTGTCGGTGCGCAGCGGCGAGGTCGTCGGCCTGCTCGGCCCCAACGGCGCGGGCAAGACGACGAGCTTCTACATGATCGTCGGGCTGGTGCGCGCCGACGCGGGCGAGATCACGATCGAGGGCCGGCGTGTCGAGCGCTTGCCGATCCACCAGCGCTCGCGGCTGGGTCTGTCGTACCTGCCGCAGGAGGCCTCGATCTTTCGCAAGCTGACGGTCGAGGAGAACATCCGCGCCGTGCTCGAGCTGCAGATCGACCCCGACGGCAAGGCGCTGAAGCCGGCGCTGATCGAGGAACTGCTCGGCGGCCTGCTGCACGACCTGTCGATCGACAAGCTGCGCGACTCGCCGGCGCCGGCGCTGTCGGGCGGTGAGCGCCGCCGCGTCGAGATCGCGCGTGCGCTGGCGACGCAGCCGCGCTTCATCCTGCTCGACGAGCCGTTCGCCGGCGTCGATCCGATCGCGGTGATCGAGATTCAGCGCATCATCAGCTTCCTGAAGAGCCGCGGCATCGGTGTGCTGATCACCGACCACAACGTGCGCGAGACGCTGGGCATCTGCGACCGCGCCTACATCATCAGCGAAGGTCGCGTGCTCGCCGAAGGCACGCCGACCGAGATCGTGGACAACGCCGACGTGCGCAAGGTCTACCTCGGCGAACACTTCCGCATGTAGGGCTGAGGACATGAAGCCCACCCTCCAGTTCAGGCTGTCGCAGCACCTCGCGCTGACGCCGCAGCTCCAGCAGTCGATCCGGCTGCTGCAACTCTCCACGCTCGAACTCCACCAGGAAGTCGAGCAGATGCTGGAGCAGAATCCGTTCCTCGAGACCGACGACGAGGCCGGCCCGGCGTTCGAGCCGCTCGCCGAGCGCACGACGCCGGCCGAGCGGGTCGCCGAGCGCGAGACCGAACGCGCCGCCGAGTCGAGCGCTGATGGCGGCGGCGATGCCGAGACCGCGCCCCTCGACGGCACCGAGTTCGGTGGCACCGAACGCGACGACTGGGAGAACGGCACCGAACGCGAAGACTTCGACGGCATCCGCGAGACGCCCGGCAAGAGCAGCGCGTCCAGCGACGGCGACGACTTCGATGGCGCCGATCGCGACACCGCGATCGAAAGCCTGCAGGACCACCTGCGCAGCCAGCTCTCGAGCCTGCGCCTGAGCCCGACGGACGCCGCCGCGGTGATGGTGCTGATCGACTCGCTGACCGACGACGGCTACCTCGCCGACACGCTCGAGGACATCGCCGAGCAGCTCGCCCATGGCGATACCGAACAGCGCGACGAGTTGCTCGAACGCCTGCAGTGCGGCCTGCGCTTCCTGCAGAGCATGGAGCCGACCGGCGTCGGCGCCCGCGACTTGGCCGAATGCCTGACGCTGCAACTGCGCACGCAGCCGCGCAGCGAGGCGCAGATGATCGCGATCATCGTCTGCAAGACGCACCTCGAGCTGCTGGCGCGGCGCGATCTGAAGAAGCTGATGGCGGTCACCGGCGCCGACGAAGACCTGCTGCGCGAGGCACAGGCGCTGATCAAGGCACTCGAACCCAAGCCGGGCCGGCAGTTCGCGCGCGCCGAGGCCAACATCATCGTGCCCGACGTGATCGTGCAGAAGTCCGGCCGCGGCTGGAAGGTCACGCTCAATCCCGATGTGATGCCCAAGCTGCGCATCAACGACCTGTACGCCAGCGCGATCCGCCAGCAGCGCGGCGCGGTCAGCAACGGCGCCGGCCCGGGCCTGAACGCGCGCCTGCAGGAAGCGCGCTGGTTCATGAAGAACATCCTGCAGCGCTTCGACACGATCCAGCGCGTCTCGCAGGCCATCGTCGAGCGCCAGAAGAACTTCTTCACCCACGGCGCGATCGCGATGAAGCCGCTGGTGCTGCGTGAGATCGCTGACGAGCTCGGCCTGCACGAATCGACGATCTCGCGCGTGACCACCGCGAAGTACATGAACACGCCGTTCGGCACCTTCGAGCTGAAGTATTTCTTCGGCTCGTCGCTGAACACCGAGGCGGGCGGCAATGCCTCGAGCACGGCGGTGCGCGCGCTGATCAAGCAGATCGTCGCGGCCGAGAACCCGGGCAAGCCGCTGTCCGACAGCCAGATCTCGCAGATGCTCGAAGAGCAAGGCATCCAGGTCGCGCGCCGCACCGTGGCCAAGTACCGCGACGCGCTGAAGATCGCGCCGACGCAATTGCGCAAGGCAATGTAGCGCGATGCCGCTGCCCCTTTTTCTGCCGTGTGCCGCGGGTGTCGAGGCCCTGCTTGCCGACGAGGTGCAGCGCGTGCTGCCGAAGGCGCGCGTGCATGCAGCGCGCGGCGGTGTCGCGCTCGACGGCGATCCGCTCGAGGTGATGACGCTGAACCTCGAAAGCCGGCTCGCGCAGCGCGTGCTGATCGAGGTCGCACACGGGTCGTACCGCGACGAGAACGACGTCTACGAGCTCGCGCACACCGTCGCCTGGACCGACTGGATCACGCCGCAGCACACGCTGCGCGTCGACACGACCGCGCACCGCAGCCCGTTGCGCAGCCTGAACTTCGCCGCGTTGCGCGTGAAGGACGCGGTCTGCGATCTGCTGCGCGACGCGACCGGCGAGCGCCCGAACGTCGACACCCGCCACCCCGACCTGCAGATCGTGCTGCACCTGGGCGAGCTCGAGGCGACGATCTACATCGACAGCTCCGGTGAATCGCTGTTCAAGCGCGGCTGGCGCGAGGACAAGGGCGACGCGCCGCTGAAGGAAACCCTCGCCGCCGCGATGCTCGCCGCGGCCGGCTGGCACGGCACGCCCGAAGCCGGCGGCGCATTGCACGACCCGTGCTGTGGCTCCGGCACGATCGCGATCGAGGCAGCGCAGATTGCCTGCGGCATCGCACCGGGGCTGAAGCGGCGCTTCGCGTTCGAGCGCCTGCTGCCCTTCGTCGGCGATGCGATGCGCGCCGAGCTGCAGCGCCTGCGCAGCCACGCGACGGCGCGCATCCATGCGCCCTCGGTGCCGATCTTCGCGAGCGACGTGTCGTTCCGGATGGTCGATTTCGCGCGCCGCAACGCGCAGCGCGCCGGTGTCGAGGCCGCCATCACGTTCAACGGCGGCGATGCGCTGGAGCGGCCCGCCCCGGCGCTGCCCGAGGGCCTGCCCGGTACGCTGATGATCAACCCGCCGTACGGCGAGCGCATCGAGGTCGGTGGCAAGGCCGCGCGCGAATCAGCAGAAGACCGAGACACGCCGAGCGACTTCTTTCCGCGCCTCGCCTCGCACTGGAAGCGCGCGTACACGCAGCACGCCGCGGGCTGGACGGCTTACGTGCTCAGCCCCGACATGAAACTGCCGAGCGCGATGCGCCTGAAGGAATCGCGTCGCGCCCCGATGTGGAACGGGCCGATCGAATGCCGGCTGTTCCGTTTCGATCTGGTCGCCGGATCGGCCCGCCGCTGATCAGCGGCGGCTGAGCTGCGCGAGGATGTCGCCCACGTCGCCCAAGCCCTCATCAGGCACCTGCCCTTGCGGCGTGAGCCGGTCGACCGCTTCCGGCAGGATCTGCGACAGCTGGTTCGCCGCCTCGCCGTGCGACAGCCCGAGTTGCGCCGCGATCTGGTCGATGGCGTCCGAGCCCAGCACATTGGACAACTGATCAGCCGAGATCGGCGCGTTCTGGCCAGGGCCAATCCATGAGCCGATCACGTCGCCCATGCCGCCCTGGTTGAAGCGGCCGATCAGATCACCGAGGCCACCGACGCCGGCGCCGCCCTGTTGCTGGCCGTTCGCGAGCATTGCGATCACGGCATTCAGCAGCGCGCTCTGCGTGCCGCCGCGGTTCTGCTGCAGGCCGCCTCCGCCGCCCGCCATCGCACCGATCACTGCATCAAGCAGACCCATGACGACCTCCCTGTTGAGTCAAGACGAGTCGTGATTCTTGGCGCCGCATCGCAGCATTGCAAGCGCGGGAGGCGTCGGCGATCACGTCGGTGCCGTGCAGTACATCGGGGTGGCACTGCCCGCGGTCGGTTCGGTGCTGCTGAAAGTCCCGATCCGGCGCACCGTCACGTTGCAGCTCGCGTCCACATCGAACTCGAACAAGTTCCACCAGTCGGTCGACGCGGTCTCGCCCGTCGGCGGGACGAACAGCTCGAGCGTGCGGCCCGGGATGTTCAGTTCGACGCGCGCACCCGACGCGGTGATGGAGCCTTCGCTGTAGCCGCTGTAGTTGTTGACCGAGTACTTGTAGGTGCCCACCATCAGGCGCGTGAGGGTGACCACTTCCGGGCCGTAGCTGCTGGTGTCGTCCACGTCGAGGTTGGCGAACGGCGCCGTGACCAGGTTGCCCTTGCTGCTGAAGTAGACGTGGCTGCCATCTGGTGCGAACAGGTGGGAGTCCAGGTCGTCGGGCAACTGGCCCCAGGTCAGCTTCATCGTGATGCCAGCCCCTGCCTGGCTCAGCGCCAAGCACGCCGGCAGGGTTTGGTCTTGCTCGAAGGGGCCGACGCGCAAGGTGTTGGTGAGCTTGCCGCCTGCCAGTCCGGCCAGTGTGGCTACGCTGCTCTTGCGAATCGCGATCGTGAAGTTGCCGGCGGCATCGGTCAGCGCGCTGCTCGTGCCCGTGTAGTCGACGCCGTCGCTGCCGACCAGCGCACCGGCGACCGGCACCCCGACGTCATTCGCCACGCAGCCACTGACGAGGACCGTGTTGTAGACCTGATCGGCATTCCAGGTGCTGAAGTGCGCGACGGTGCCTTCGTAGTATCGGTTTGCACCGCTGCCGGCGAGCGTGGCGCTGCCTTCCTGAACCCAGCGCCCGGTGGCGTTGTCGAAGTAGAACAAGGGAATCGTCGCGGGCACCGTGCCGTTGCGCGACGCCACCGGGATGCGCAGCGTCGCCGCCTGACCCGGACGCAGGTTCAGCGCCGCACCGGCCGCATCGGTCAGGCGCACGTTGAGCGCGCCGAAGCTCTCGATCGGTGTGGCCGCCCCCGACGCCAAGGTGGTGAAGTCACCCGGCATCACCGCCGAATCCGAGGCCGGGTCGATCGGCGTCACCGCGACGCTCATGTTGCCGGTCGGCACCGAGCCGTCGGCACGCTGCACGCCATTGGCCGGCAGCGCAACTTGCGCCGGCGAGCCCGCCACCGTCACCGTGCCGCCCGCCGCCACATCGACGAGGGCGCTGGTCGCCACACGCACCAGGCGAATCTGCACATCCGTGCTGGCGCTGGCGCTGACCGACGAAATGCGCGCCGACTCGACATGCGTAGAGGACGTGAACAGCACCGTGACGCGGTCGCCGGGAGCCACGTTCGCCAGGTTGAAGTTGCCGTTGGCATCGGTCGTCGCGGTGGCCGCACCGGCGCTGACGGCGACATCGGGCACGCCCGCGCCGGTCGCGGCGTCGACGGCGCGGCCGATCAGCAGGCCGAGCGCCGGCACCGTCACCGTGACGGTCGAGGTCGTGCAGTTGCTGGGCACCGCCGTCTGACAGATCCGGTATTCCAAAGGATAGGTGCCGGCCACCGCACCGGTGCCCACCGCCAGCACGCCACCGGCCGACAGCGTGACGCCGCCGGGCAACGCGGTGACGGCACTCGCGACGACCGTGGTCGCGGAGGCCGCGTCGGCACCGAGCTTGTCGTTCGCCAGCACGTCGCCCGAGCTGCCGACGGTCAGGTTGAAGGTATCGGCCACGGCCACGATCGCCGGTGGCGGGGCAGTCGCGTCATCGCCGCCACCGCAGCCGACGACGACGACGCAAGACAACAGGGCGCTGAGCCCGAACGAGAAAACACGCCGACAAAGTTGCTTCATGAAGAGAATGTTCAGACAGGGTTTGATTCCCATGGCGTGCCGCATCCGACGCGGTGCGGGCCTGGGGCCATCACGCGGTGGAAGCGGTCTTCGCACATGGCCGCATCTCACAGAGACGGCGCAGTGTAGGAACGCCCCCGAGATGCCGCCTCCCCTCTGTGGGGGGCTACCCCTAGTTTGGAATGCGCCGCAGCGGTCGGGGGTTCATGCGCAGGCGCTCAGGCCCAGGTAGGCGAGCAGCGCCAGCGGCGCGGTGTCGGCGCGCAGCACGCGCGGGCCGAGCGAGATGGATGCGAAGCCTGCGGTGCGCGCCGCCGCTTCTTCGGCCGGCGACAAGCCACCTTCAGGGCCGCTGAGACACAGCAGCTCGTCGAGCGGCACGACCATGCCGGAGACCGGTCGCGCATCGCCCAGGCTCAACATCCAGCGCCCGGGACCCGCGGCCAGCGACTGCAGCCAGGGCATCAAGCTGCACACCTCGGCGACCCGCGGCACTCGGGTGCGGCCGCTCTGCTCGCAGGCCGACAGCGCGACCGCCTGCCAGTGCGCGACCTTCTTCTGCGCGCGCTCGCCGCTCAGCCGCAGCACCGAGCGCTCACACATCAGCGGCTGGATCACGGCCGCACCGAGCTCGGTGGCCTTCTCGACAAGCGCGTCCATGCGCTCGTTGGCCGGCATGCCGAGCGCCAGCGTCACCTGCAACGGCAGCTCGCGGTCCACGTCGGCGTGTGCGCCGAGCTGCACGCTCACGTCGCTGCGGCCCATCTGCGTCACAGTGGCATGCCACTCGCCGCCGGCGCCGTTGAACAGCGTCAGCGCCGCACCGGGCTGCAGGCGCAGCACCTGCACATGGCGTGCGGGGCCTGGGGGCAATGCGAGGGTGTCACCAGCGCGCAGCGGCTGGTCAACGAACAGGCGAGGAGGCATGCGCCGAGTTTGCCTGAGTGGCGCCCCCGGCTACGGCGTACCGCAGCCGCCCCCCGAGAGGGCGCTCGGTCCGCTTGGGAGCGGCCCGGCGCTGGCCCGAGCATGAAGCAGCCACGCCTCGATGATGGCCCGCGTGGTCGCACTCGCGACCTCTTCGATGAAGCGCGCGAAGTCGACGTGCGCCGTGTCGTCGGCGCGGTCCGAGATCGTGCGCACGACCGCGAACGGCCGTCCGAAATCGGCGCAGACTTGCGCGACGGCCGCGCCTTCCATCTCGACCGCGAGCGCGTCCGGCAGCAGCGCGCGCAACGCGTCGCTGTCCACCGCGCTGGCGACGAAACGATCGCCGCTGACGATCAGGCCTTGATGCACGCGGCCACCCGAGCTGCGCGACGCCGCCGACGCGAGTGCATCGGTGAGCGCGGCATCGGCGTCGAAGTGCGAGCGGCCGGTCAGCGGCACCTCGAAACGCGGGAACAGCGGCGAGGCGTCCATGTCGTGCTGCAGCAGCTGGCGCGCGAGTACCACGTCGCCGACTTCGACACCCGCCGCCAGGCCGCCGGCCACCCCGGTGAAGACCAGTCGGCTCACGTCGTAGGCATGCATCAGCAGCACCGCGGTCGTGGCCGCCGCGACCTTGCCGATGCCCGCCAGCACCAGCACGACCGGCTGGTCGTGGATCACGCCATGATGAAAATCGCGGCCGGCGAGCCGCAC
>Ga0307517_10004276_pt1 | contig 22002 bp, 15 predicted proteins | sample 23_EM_MG_FD_194515 | JGI IMG/M metagenome (GOLD analysis project Ga0307517, IMG submission 194515) | Populus trichocarpa ectomycorrhiza microbial communities from riparian zone in the Pacific Northwest, United States - 23_EM | ecosystem: Host-associated > Plants > Roots > Unclassified | place... | reverse complement strand
TGTGCGCAGCCTCAGCTCGTTCCCTCTCCTGACGAGCTTTCTCTTGCATCTGCTTCATCGCCTCCTGCATCCTCTTCTTTTCCGCTTGATAATTCGACGCCATACCCTGCGAATCCTTCTTCACCTTATTCATCTGGTCCTGCAGCTTACGCGTCTCCTGCTCCAACTCCTGCCTCCTTTCCGTATCCTTCTCCTTGGAAGCTTTCATCATCTTGTCTTGGACGGCCTTCAACTCCGCCTGGTGGAGTCGGATCTGCTCGCTGAGTTCTCTGTTGATGATCTCACCGGCGGCAGTATTGATGATATCCTTGTGTTCATCGACCAGCTCTCGCTGGATTTGGAGAGCGATGGGGTTGTTCTTCATAATGCGTCGGATGATATCGTGTGCGGACTGGGTGGTGTTGTGGTGGCGGGCGAGTTGGGCACCTTTGTCGAGGACTGGTTTGAAAAAGTTCGTGGCGAGCCCCTTCTCGCGAGCTTCCCCGACATCTTTTGAGACCTCCCCCCACATGTTTGTCGCGAGGACAACATTCTTCAGCGTTGAAGTTCCGCAAAGCTCACGGAACATCTTGAAGTTGCGTGCATTGATTCCGGTGAACCGCTTGTCGGAAATGCGGTGGATGTAAATGACCCCTGCGAGTTTGGAGCCGTTCTCATACCTAGTCAAGTATTAAACCGACGGGCTTAATAGGTCAACGGAGGTACTCACGTTGTCGCCAGAAATGCTGCAATCAGTTTCAGGATGTCGGTATCACTCTTGTTTGTATCATCAAAGCCGGGTGTATCGATAAGGATCACCGGTCGTCCATCGAGGGTGAATTCGTCCGAGAGTTGAACCTCCGAAGTGCATGATACCAAATCCATTCCAATACGAAGGTTGGACCCGCTGGCTGTGTTGATAAACTAAATTGCAGGTCAGTTTATGGACAAGCCAGTATTCGCCACACCTACCGAAGTCTTGCCACTTCCCGTCGTCCCCATGACGCTGCGTTGACACTCAGTACCGGGCCCAGTGAGTATGAGCATTCATCACGCACGCGATAGTAATGGGCGGGGCAGGTTGCTTCGATTCTGCAGGAGCCCCATTGGTCCTAAGCGGAGGATAAAAATGGATGAATCTTTTCGGGAGAGATACATACAATGCTGGGGTGTTGGAGGACATTCCAGATGATGAGATGATGGGGGAGTATGGGAGCTCAAAGTCGAGAAGGAAACTGTGGCTGAACCCCCCTCCCTCTTAGATCTTGATCGCCTGTCATCGATCACCAGCAAACTGACCCCCCGGCCACTCGACAAAAGGGCGATCGACTGAGTCCCAGAGAGGATGTTGACTCCGAACGATGGCATTTCCCTTCAAAAATCGCTACCCAGCGCGGTTGTTCGGCAGGTGGATTGCTGGTGCAGTCAGCACTTCATCGTCGGTTGTTTCCTAATCTGCAAGCACCTCGTCCAGTCCGTCAAACCTGTCCCCTATATTTCTGTTTCGAAGTCGCTGTTAAATCTCCAACGAGGCGATGAAGTACCAGATTCATTTCGGGTACTTACGTTGGCTCCAGACGCTTGAACGTGAGAGGGTTTTCGTCGGTTGGCGGAAGCATGCGAGGGGAGCGTGCGTGCCTATAGTGCGACAGGTGGACCAACCCACTACATAGAACCCGAAGGCTGTCCCCTGGTTGAGAAAGAGATATATAGTTAGCTCGGTTGTGTGCTAGTGACAGAACATTACGAGTGTACTTCAAGAACTCCCGGGCTTGGACGGAAAATGGGAGAGCAGATCCCCGATGCTTACGTCCGTGACGCCTTCTCTCCCTCCCGCGAGGCGGCTTGATTGCCTCTCGAATGTGGATGAGCAGCTGTGGAGACGACATACCGAAAAAGAGGGTGAGAGAAGGTATCGCCTAGGGCCGAGCCAGGGATGCTCCATGCAGCAGTCCGGGGATTGCCGGCCTCCACTGTTCGATCACGGCTGATCACGGTTTCGCCTTCCGTCCTTCCGTCTCCGCCCCGACGACCTGGCATACAGTCGGTCGATGTACATCCCGCTCCTTCGAGAATAATAATCTAAAAAAGCTTTTTTTTAATCCCCGGACCATGCACAGGCGTCGTGGTGGCAAGATCTTCTCTCTCTCCAGGAACATCCAGTCCAGGACGAACGCGACGGCAACCAAACAGGCGGTAAGCGCACATACCCTCTGCCAACGTGCACAATTACTTCATACACTGACACGCTGTTTCACGCAGGTTAGTGCGCGACCGAATGTATGGGATATCCCCAACAGCAGGTCTACAGCCCTGCCGTCGCCGCTCACAACGTCCACACCGGCTGACCTCGGAAAATGGGCCCCGCCTATCTCAAAGTGGGCGAAGCCAGAGTCACCGGAGCCATCGACCAAGAAGGAGACCCAGAACAAACCAGCCCCACGTGGACAAAGCCAACAGACTTTCCTCCGGCCCAATCGAGGTCCCAGAGCCCAACTCTATGTCTCCTTCGTACCGCCACGAGGCGGTCCTGCACTTGGGAAATGGTCAAGACCTCCAGGGTTTGTTTCACCGAAGCCCACTCACTCAACTTCCGCAAAATCCTCAGATCCACCCAAGTCGTTGAAAGTCGGGGAACGAAGCAGCCGAACCGATTTTCGAAGAGGACGGGAACCCAGGATTGGTGAATCATCTCGTTCGTTCATACAACCACGGGAGGACGAGCGCGCAGCGCGGCAACATCGACGTTGGGAAGGAAATGGAATGCACAAAGGGCGCGGTTCTCTGCTATCTCGACGAAGATACGATGTTGTCCCTCGCCAACCCAGGGTTCACGACGTGATGGCCACCTCCAAACCAAAGGTCCGAAAGGCGAAGGGGTCTCTCCGTGTCAACCCCGATATCAATATCCCATCCACAGTATCCGTTGGGAACTTTGCTCGCCTGCTGAATGTCAGCCTGGGTAAGGTCTTGAGATCGTCTGATCGTGGCATTGACTGACAAACTACGTTTCAGGTCGCTTGCAACGGGTAATGGCAAGCGCTGAGATGGAGGAGCAATCATCTTATGACCACGGTGTGTGATCTCAATCTGAGTGGTCGAGCGTAACCCTCACACGAATCCGCATCAGTTTTGACCGCTGAGTATGCGAGTCTGATTGCAATGGATTTCGGCCGCAATCCCATTGTAAATGACGAAGCTGCTTTCGATATTTACCCACCGTACGCACTGGTACTCAAGGTCGATCAAGTCTGGGACTAACTAGTAATTTCGCAGTCCCACCAACCCCAACCCCTCAACACTCCCCCTCCGTCCCCCGGTCGTCACCATTATGGGCCACGTTGACCACGGCAAGACAACTCTGCTAGATAAACTCCGTTCAACTTCGGTAGCCCAAGGTGAAGCCGGGGGAATCACTCAACACATTGGTGCCTTTTCCGTTCCAGTTCCTGCCAGCTCCGGCGAAGGACCGAAAACCATTACATTCTTGGACACCCCAGGTCACGCTGCTTTCTCTGCCATGCGAGCCCGAGGAGCAAGTGTGACGGATATCGTGGTATTGGTAGTCGCTGCGGACGACGGAATCATGCCTCAGACAAGGGAGGTGTTAGATCTGATCCAGCGAGAGAAACTCAACGCGGTGGTTGCAATCAACAAGATCGATAAGCCCGGTATAGATATTGTGGGTCCTTCGTTTCACCACGCTTTTTGATGCGAGCTCATGGGGTTTTCTAGGAAAATGTCCAAAACGCGCTACTCGCCGAAAGTGTACAGTTAGAGGCGTTTGGCGGTGATATTCCCTGCGTCCCAGTCTCAGGCTTGACGGGGAAAGGGTTGGATGATCTCGTAGAGACGATATCTTTGATCGCTGAAACTCAGGAGCTTCGGGCTGAGAGAGATGGTGACATCCAAGGATACGTCCTTGAATCGAAAATCCGGAAAGGTTTAGGGTGAGTACTCCCGGCATTCAAGGCTAAAAATCCTTGTCTGACTCGTACACTTTAGATCCGTCGCCACTGTCCTCCTACTCCGAGGGTGCCTTAAGCCCGGTGATCATGTCATCTGCGGAACACACCACGGCAAAGTCCGCTCCATGCTCGACTCCTCGGATAAGGCTGTTAAGGTCGCACACCCTGGGATGGCCGTGACAGTCACGGGATGGAAATCGCTCCCAGACGCTGGAGATGAGGTCTTGCAGGGCAGCGAGGCGGACGTGAAGAAGGCAATTGCGAATCGGGAGAGAAAAGCTGACCTTGAGGCTACAATGGAGGATTTGGAGGCTATTAACCAGCAGAGGCGACTCGAGCGGGATCGTCGGGAGGCAGGGGCAGCCGAGGAAACCCTGGGCGAGCCAGCCGACCACCAGACGGAGCAGGGTCCAAAGGAACTAAGGTTGGTGGTTAAGGGAGACGTGAGCGGAAGCGTAGAGGCTGTGGTTGACGCGCTGCAGTGTATTGGAAATAAGGAGGCGTGCGTCAAAATCATCTCGTCTGGTGTAGGTGACGTCACGGAGTCGGACGTGTCGAGAGCGCAGGCTGCGCAAGGTAAGCATCTGTGTTTCACTCAACCCGCGAAGGGCACGCTAAATTTACGTCCTCCCGTGTAGGAACCGTCGTGGCTTTCACTGTGTCAACTCCTCGTTCCGTCGAAGTCCTCGCGAAACAACACTCCGTCCCTCTGGTCTCGTCGAAGATCATCTACTCGTTGATCGACGACATCCGCTCGCGCGTGATCCAACTCCTTCCCCCAATCCTCGAGACAAAGGTCACGGGGGAAGCAAACGTCTTACAGTTGTTCGAGATTCAGCTCAAGTCCAAACAAACGATGAAGGTCGCCGGTTGTAGGGTCACCAATGGGGTCGTGGACAAGTCCAAACACGTCAGGGTTGTGAGGAATCGCGAGACCATATTTGAAGGTACCCCCTCAGTTTATCCCGGGTTGCGTTCGTTCTGTCTTTACTGACCGCAGTTGTCTCCCCGGCAGGTCATCTGGACACCTTTAAGCACCAAAAGAAAGACATTACGGAAGCGGGCAAAGGGTTGGAGTGCGGTCTCAGTATCGGCGGCTTTGACGGACTCGAAGCGGGAGACCTCATCCAGGTCTTTGAGAAGATAGAGAAACCCGGAATCCTATAGAATCACACAAGACTATCTAGAGCACGACCAGACACCGTCCTGGTCTTAACCCCCATACACTACAGCCCCGCTTACAGAGAGACAACTTGATTATCCCACGGATCTCCCCGTGGGTGACGTCGACGTGTAGATGTTGGTGAACCTACTGACCCTTGGGTTGGGGTTGATTGGAAGGATCAACGATTATCTCCTTTGCACCGATGGTCCCGGTCCTCCCGCCAACTCCAAACGTAAGTTGGAACCCCCCCAGATTCTGAGTTGTCTTCTCGAGCACGGTCCAGCTCTTTCCGTCCGATTTCTTGAGATTTAGCTCGACCTGAACAGAAAAAGGAAAAAGTCTGGGTTAGCACGACGTCCAATGACACAGTCCCGATACTAGCTCGGCACCATGTTGACGGGAAGATACGGGAAAATGACAAAATGACAGGGTGAACGGAGCTTTCGAAATAAATACTGGATATAACATCTCCGCCTTACCTTGGTGCCTAAGACCTTGAACGACGATGTATCGGGATCGATTGCACTAAACAAGTCGAGGGAACGTTTGAACCGTTTGCCACCAGGCAGATATAAATCGATATGGATCTGTCAATATATCGATAAGGAAAGCGGCGCGCGTGTCATCAGTTCGTCTGTCCTGCGCATCTAGCGGGCTGGATCCAGCCGTTGCAGACGATTTGCGAGCAAGAGATACCTTTTCCGACTCGAAACCGACCGTACTACGCTCCTTGTCAACCTGTTTGGCAAATACAGAGATATGCACGTTGGTTGGAGTTTGGTAATGATCGATCCGACAACCAGTAAATTCTTCCGTCTGAGGGAGGTCGATTGATCAGCCAACTATGTCCTCAGGACAAACATAACAAGTAAAGTAGGTGGGTTACACGTACGGCTGATGAGTTGGCCTTTGAAGCGAACAGGTGGCGGCCATGCGTACATCCCTCAATTTTGAGGAACTCCTCGAACTCTAACACACGACGCTTGCAGCAGAGATAGCCCTAACATCATATGACGCCTATAAATGAATGTGCAAAAGTTTCCGGTGAAATGTTGTGTTACCTTGCTACCTTCGTGAAATATCGGCTGCGTAATGTTATCAGTGATAATACGTCATGAGAAAGCCGGATCACGAACGGGTCTGGGATGATATGTGCAGACGGTCCCCGGTCCATCTCCCAGGCGGTTTTCGGCATCATTGACAAATTTTGCAGAACAGCCCTGACGTTTGCATTGCGTCCCAGGTGCAACGGTGACCGTAAGGTCATCCTCCTCAATAACCACAGGCTCTGGCCTGGGCGTGGCGGTGCGGCTGACCAGATTCGATGATGGTTCAGAAGGTTTGGTCGAATAACTCTCTTTGCCTCCCACAGATGAGTTCAGCGTTAAATTGGCAGTACTCGATGTGGACTTTGGCGCCTGATTCTTAGGGACGCGCTCGAGATGCGACCCAATTGTACAACCCTGACGGCCTCGGTCTCAGCTGAAAGTCCCTGTCCTGAACTGAACTGATCACTCACCTGAATTTGCATGAATTGATCGAATTCCAGGACAGGTTTGTTTACGGTGTTGCAGCATGACCAGGATTTGAGTCCTTCGTGAAAAACCTGGAGTGACGCGGCGTTGGTCGTGAGCGGACGTCGAGAGACGCGGGAGGGAGAAGGGCGAGCGTCCGCACAGGATCACCAGGGTGGTAGGAGCAGTTTTCTTCAGCGTTGGCATCCTTATCATATTCCTTTCCACAACCCTTCCTTGCACATCGGGGCATCTTAGATTTTCCACCTTCAGGGAGGGGATTCGGTCTTGCGATGGTATTTTGCGATGAGAGTGTTATCGGAGTTTGCCGTTATCGGCAGAGCGTGGAATTTGATTTCTTTTTGTCTGTGGGTCAGATGAGCAACGGCAGAAGGCAAAACCTCAAGCCGGTAAGCAGATCTCAGGTGACGCTCATGTACGCTACAGCGGGATAATATCTCTGAACCAACGAGGCGAACGCGTGTGCAATGACCGAAAATTAAGGGCCGGGCAGTGCGCGAGAGCCTTCTCGTCTGCAATCCGTCCAAGGTACTTTGCCTCAGTTATTGCTGTAGGACTCGAGATGACAATGCTCTTCTGCCATCGACAGGCCAGGACAGCGCGTTCGCCCACCGCTGGACGTTGAACGTTGAACCACGAGCCATGATTCCTGATCTAAGCCCGTTAATCTCACAACCCGAGACCGGACGGCGAATTGTATGGAACAATCAAAAGTCGACATTTACCCAGATTCAAATTATTGCACATCGCGACTGCCCTGGTGGTCTCAGTTAGCGCGACAAACACTGGCAAGGCGATTGGAGCCGACAGTACCTCCACAGGTAAGTTGTATTCATGTTAAGCCGCCATGAATCGAGGATTACTTATCTCCCCAGTCGCAAAATCTCACTGCGGCAGCTGATCAGCCCCGAAATTAAAAGTCCCGCAAGCCAATCTGCCGGAATGTCGCAGATGAAAACCGGCTTCCGACAGGGATGGGAGCTCCCCAGAACATTCTCGGAATGTTGGACGTGGACCCGAAGCCCGCCGATGTGCAGCCTTTGCCACGATTGTCTACATCACGATGACGATACAAATTTCCCCATGCTTATCTGCAGCCGTTGAGTACAAGTTCCGAGGCGCAGGCTTCGGAAAGCATGGCGTGATGTTAACACAGTTAACCATCATGACACAGATAAGAGAGATTTCCGAGGGTTCGAGGTCCAGGGGGAGCCGCCGATTGTTCACAGGCTGAGCAAACGCCGCTTCAGAATGGTTCTCGAACATTAATCTGCGCCAATCACCTGTTCTGTGGATTTGGCCCCGTCTCGGTCTGGGTTCCTACATCAACAGACGAGTTCTTACGTCCGTTCCGATTCTCGTGTAGTGACTATAACAGGGAAGAAGAGATCCACAGTTACTCGTACCTCTAAGATAACCCAGGACCTAAAGATTCCCAGACCAAGAAACAAATACCCCAGGGTCCGACGCGGGCGATCGTTCGGAGGAATGCGTGGAGTCTGGGCCGTGAAGACGGAGTTTCATGTAGGTGAGGACCAGCGTCCTTGAATAAGGATAGTGCCCCGTCTTCTTTCAACTTGTGATATAATGTTCGTGTGACCGAGTGATCGCCCTTGTCGTGAACCCCTTGGAGGTAATATGCGCGTCGAGAGTGGTCAATTGGACGGCAGACAATCTCGTAAGCAAGGCCAGCGACTGCCCCTCCAGAGACAAGGGTCGCGGCGTGAATGATTCGTGGTGCGAGTCTCCGAATCCCGGGAAGCCGTTTCTCTGCTTCGGGATCCCGGTCGAGGATATTCTGGGTGGTGGTCTTGACACTAACAGAGACTCTTCGGGTAATCTCAAATATCGAGAAGAATACAGCGAAACCTACGCGTCAGAGCAATGGTTGTCAAAAAACGTAATGATGTCGACACTGGGATGCCGTACCGGTCACGTCTTTTATGAAACCGAAACCCCATCCGTCCCATCCGCGGCCAGCCATATCCCTAACATCCCGCATCCAATCCCTGACCTGCCTAACTTCGTTGAGTACTTCAGTCCTGCTTACTTGTCGGGCAGGTTCTGTTCCCCGGAAGACTTCTTTCCAGGCATAAGACCAGCCATCACCAGTACCGCCCTCGATTATCAACCGGACGTTCTCTGCCGGAGCACCAATTATAGCTTGTGCACCCCCAGCTATTGCCCCAGAGGCTGCGGCGTGCAATGTGGGATGATCACCTAAATACGGCTCGAAAGTAGAGTGAGCTTCAGCGTAGCTCGCCCAGAGAACTGTGCCGAGTAAGGCATTGACCGCGATTGGGGGAATGAAATGTTTAGCAACGAGTTTGAACTGAGACAGATTCAGCGGAGATACGGGGCAAAGATTCACGACAGAACTCACACCACCCTCCTTCTTCACAAGTCGTTGGATAAACTGTGAGTTCAAAGTGTGACCTTTATACGTGGCATAGCCCTTGAGTGACTGCCATCCACTGACTTCCCGTGGGTCAGTGAGGCGTAAAGTGGGAAACGGGACGAAAGTCAGCCACCTTTTGACGGTCTGAACAGTCGAACGGGTCGAGAAAAGTATAGACCAACAGTGCGGGTGGCGGTCCTCGCCAATGCGGCGTACAACGAACTTCCTTGCTGCTCCTGAGCATCGCTAGCAGACATGCATACGGTCTATGCCAGCGCACACTGGTTCTATCCGGGTGGTCGGGGTCCGGATGGCGGATAAGGGCAATTGAGGTCACGTGCTACCATGTTTCCGTCCTCCATCTTTCGACCATCGTGCCTCTGCCGCGATGTTTTCCGAGCTCACTGGGGCCGTGCTCTGGCAACCCTGGGTTTGAATCATGGACTCGGTGATGATTTTGTCTTGCATTTGAACGTGTTCAATGAGGAAGAGCAGAAAACCCTTTTGGCAGCTTCGCTGAGCAAACTGGACCGCGCGGAGGATAGACATCACAGGAAACATCGCAAATTTTTCGAGGCGACGCGTGCCGAGGAACTCAGCGAACGTCTTGACGTCAATAGTCTCTTTCTTCCTGATCAGTGCTACGATTTCCAGAAGGTAACGTGTCGTTTGAATTCCAGCGTCGTGTTCGTGGTTTTGACGCCCCCCGATCAGGGTCACTACGATGGGGTCATAAAAAACTATCGTGAAATGCACGTTTCTGCTTGGCCCGAAGACCAGCCTAGACTCTCTGAGCTACTGAATCGCCTGCGGCAATTCCACCCCGAGGAACCAATTCAGCACCATATCCTTCACCTTGCTTCCGATGGAGAAATACATCCACACGTCGATCATCTGGAGGCCTTTGGATCTTGGATTGTTGGTGTCAGTCTAGGTTCTGACAGAATCCTTCGTCTCGAGAAGGAGGTCTCTGATCGGATATTGGCCTGCGATGTGATCCTGCCCTCTGGGAGTGTTTACATGCAGAAGTAAGTCCCTGGTTCCGATTCTGCTGATTAATCCCCGTCCTGACATTCGAACGCTCGTGCAGGGACTCAATCCGTTACGAGTGGAAACATTCCATTCTTCGTGGTGGATCCGTGAACGGACATGAGATAAAGGGTGGCCAAAGGCTTAGCATCATGGTTCGAGTAAACGTCTTTGCTTTTTTGCAGATTCTATCATCGTCGCCCCTGACTCAAATTCCCAACATAGAACCGTCAACCTGCACTATCACTTTGACTTGCTCCGGGTTTTCGTGGCGACGTGTGAGTGCGGTGGTGCGAGTGAGTACTGAGACTTTTCCGCGGTCACGCTCAAAATGAGAAACCCTTGTTGAGGTTAACTCCGACACTGAATGGTGATGTTGTAATCGTGGTTCGTTTACGACGAAGCATCCTTTGACAATTGAAAATGGGGCTCGACCTGCGTGTTCCAGCCCGTGTGTGAGGCTATATCGTGATTTGACCGATGCCGCTTGCGCGGAAGAATGGAATACACCTCCCACGCACCCGAGACAAGGGCCTGTCCTTCCGGGTCACCCTTAGGGCGAAGATAGGAATGAGGTACTGCCCAGTCACAGCCGCCGCCGCCGAAACTTTGACCTTTTCGGTAGGCAACGACTTGAGCAAGTGCGTTTCATGGGTCAAAGTCGATCTTGCGGGTATCAGTGGCTCAATTCACGTTATGTCACAACGTAGTCTTTCTTTCAGGAAGGGAGAGGATCCTCCCCGAGCGTTCCGCTTTTCACAGGGGGGCCCTCGTTCGGTTTGGTATACAAGCCACATGTTCGTCCACGCATCCAGTCCCCCTGGCTGTTCTCGATTGCTACAAAGCACCTGGAGAAGCGGCGATCGGGTTTAGGAATGGTGCTGTTCGTCGGATATGAAAATAAGCAGCCAGATATCAGGCACCAGGACGATATACCCGGTCCTAATGTGTGTCTGAGACTTCTGACCCTCGATTATCTGATATTTGGCTGTCCGGCTAACCTCTCGCGGTTAAACGTGTCCCTGCGCCGGAAGTCGATGTCGCGTGGATGGGAATCAGCCTAGTTGTTGCACACGTAAGAAACAACGAGGGGGGGCCACTTTAGTGACCGGCGAAGCTTGGAAGGACCTACAGCCGCCCTGAACACGCTTTTTTGGTGGCTCAATTGGCATTCAATCAGGCTGAACCTTTTCTCGGTGGCATTTTACTTCGGACGATCCGCTGACGACTCACCCCAGGGTAAAATAAAGCATTTTGGTATCAGAATCAGAGCACATTAATGACAACAGCCGTCGGAAGAACTTGAGCCTCACTTTCGGGCTGTGGAAGTGTATTGTGCCCGCCTCTGCAAGTTTCGCCCAATCCAGAGCCGAGTTTGAAGGACGCCCGGTACGTACTCGCCGCCAACACTATCTTTTTTTGAACGCCTAGGACGCGTGTTGGGTGTTGGCTTGTGAGATTAAGATCTGCGACGAGATTTGTCACACAGCGTGGATCGAATGGTCTGGCCCAACGTCGCAGGGTCGGTTTCAGCCCGCAGTCAAACCGTCGGTTTGGGGTGAGACACCGGCCGGAGACTTGAATCCACGCCACCAATCACGAAAATCTAGGGACCTCTATCAGATAGTTTGATAGGAGAGATAGAAGCACGCCCGAGGACAGAAAAATCGGGTTGCGAAATAGGGTTAAAAATCAAGGACAGTATCTAATGTGGTATTACTCGACTGTTCCAATGTCATCCTAGGCAAATTATAATAATATAGTGGAAGGGAACGAGAAGGCAGGGGAATGGTGTGGCGATGGAGAAATATGAGGGGGATATAATGCAGTGTGATGTAGGGGTATCGGGGTGGAGGATAGGATTGCATCGGGGCTGTACATCTAGGGGTCCATTGCGTCTAATGGTCAGAACTTGAAGGTTTTGCGAGGGTGAGAGATATGGAGAGAAGAATGAACGGTCTAGCCCGCTCTTGAAAGCGCGTTGAGTCTGTGGTTAACAGTCAGAGATCGAGTTCGCGCGAAGGAGAGAAGGTGGTGATGAACCCACGGGACTTTTACGGGCGCTCTCTGGTGGCCATCGACGACGATAAAGGCAACTTCAACTCCCTGAGAGTATAAAGAGGGTTTAGGAAGACGAGACAAGGTAACGGTAGTGAGGGAGACACGCACGTCGACGAAAGTAATTGACTGCACGCTGCCCTGTTTCACCTCACCCGCATCTTCCCAAAAGACAACTCGTGTTCCGGGCTGCATGGCGGAGGTGTATCTATGAGAAAGGGGGGGTATGAGAGTTGGACGAGGAGGACTAACTGGAAATCGGTCCATACACTATTAGTGAGTGGTAGGACACTCAGGGAACGATGGGCCAGAAGACACACCATCCGAACGGGTTTATAACCGGGGAGAGAATCTGGACGGGCGATGCGAGATGTGGGGCACGTCATGCACCAGCAGGTTGGGAGGAGTTCATTACTGAACGGAAGCTAGGATAAGTAGCATTTGATCTGCGTCACAGTAAGCGAGAGGAGATTGAGCTCGAGGGTTTGAATAGATACCGATACCTGGGCTTTGTTGGAGTCTTTTGGGTGCATGGCTTCGAGGGATCATCTCGGCCCATCAAAAGGGACGCCGCAAGAACGAAGAACGTTCGCGATTGGGCATAACGTTGGGCCCCTCCATCCAATTCAGAGGGGTGCCTCGCTGCGGCGGACTGGCTGATGCATGAAATAATGCGCGATAGCCCGGTTTTTGGGTACACGTAAGAAAAACCGTCCCAACCAACTCGCAGGAGAGTTAGGTGTAAATGCGGCTAAGGAAGGAGGGGGGTGGTCGTGGTCTGATGGTAGATTGTTCCAGGCAAGATGTGTGCCATGTAACTCAATAGTTCCCGAGCCTGCTAACACGCACACGCTTGCAAGACGACCGCCACCCATGCCTGCGCCCGTGATTGCCAACAAATCGCCGGGTCAAGCTGCACAAGACATGTCCGTCATCCTCGTAACTGGCTCGTACGACCACGAAATCCGCTTCTGGGAGGCCTGGTCCGGTATCTGTTCCAGGACGATCACCCGTTCAGGTGAATCTGGTGTAAGATCTTCTTTCTCTCTCTCGACTACAGGCAGCCCTCGGTGACTTGTGTGTAGCAAGTAAATCGTCTAGCCATTTCGCCCGAGTGAGCCCCACCCATTTACCAAATAGCCCACGCCGTGTTCACCCCCCTCCGTCCAGCAAACGCCTCCTCGCGGCTGCAATTCACAAAAAAGTCAATATCTATGAGGTCGGAAACTCGTCTTCCACTCCCGTAAGCCTGCCACCGATCTCGGATTCCCATAATCCCCCTCCCCTCATGTTCCTCCCCAGTTGATTACGTTCGAGGGCCACACTTCCAACATCACCGCCGTCTCGTTTCACAACGAGGGCAAGTGGCTCGTTACCGGCAGCGAAGACGGGACCATCAAGATCTGGGATCCACGGTGAGACCCTCATTTGTTATTCCTTATCACCGTAAACGAGCTAAAATAACCGTGCATGCGCCCAGATCTTCGCATATTCAGCGAAACTACGACAACGAAGCTCCAGGTGCCCTCTCCACTCTGACCCCCTCGTTTCGGATCAACCCTGACCGTTCATTCATTCTTAGTCAACGACGTCGTTGTGCACCCCAACCAGGGCGAATTGATCTCCTGCGACCAGGCGGGCCGGATCAAACAGTGGGATCTATCTGAGAACTCTTGCACTCATGAACTCGTAAGTCTATGTATCACGTCCCCCTTCACCTCCATGTTTCCTGAACCTTCTCGTCATTCCTGCTTCAGACTCCTGCCGGCGACATACCTATGCGTTCCGTAAGCCTTGCTTCCGACAGTTCTTGTTTGGTAGCCGGAAACAACAAGGTGTGCATCTCAAGTTCCATACTACCGGCGCTATCACGTTTCCGAATTGTGCGACGATTGCTTTAGGGGAGATGCTATGTCTGGAAGATTAATGAAGAGGGTTCAGCTGCACCGCGCTTCCAGGCTGTCACCAAGTTCCAAGCTCACACTAAATACCTCACCAGGGTGTTATTCAGTCCGGACATCAAGTGAGATGCGCGTTCGACGTTTCCACGCGTCGCTCGTGTGTGATGTTGACCGTTATCTCAAGGTATCTGGCTACGTGCTCTGCTGACACAACAGTGAAAATCTGGTCCGTGTCACCGAGTTTCGAATTCAGGTTGGACAAGGTGCTCCAAGGGCACCAACGTTGGGTCTGGGATTGCGCCTTCAGTGCGGATTCAGCATATCTCGTTACAGGTGATTCATAGCACTCACGTTCATCAACGGTATGGCTTAAATTTTATCGGCGCAGCGTCCTCCGATCACACAGCACGTCTGTGGGAAATGGCTTCTGGAGAGACCGTCCGTCAATATAACGGGCATCACAAAGGTATGGATCAGTTCTAGGCCGGGCTTTCCCAATCCTTCTAGACTAAACGAGGGGTCTTTTTTTTTTACAGCTGCCGTATGTTGTGCCTTGCATGATGGCGCAGGTTAATTTTGGCCCTTTCCGGGCCGTTGATGTGGCGAGGAAAGGAGAAGTCAAGCAAGGATAAGTGAATCGGAACGTGAGACCCACACAATTTTCTCGCAATTCCCAGGACGCTATCACACGTTCACTTCCACGGAGGCTATAGCCCGGGACGGTAGCCGCGTTGCCATTGGACTGGCTTCCGTTCCTCGGCGAACCGGGTGTCGTAAGTCAATAGTTACACCATGACATACAACGTATAGCTCGGGCTCGTGTGACGGGCATTACGCCATAATCTATTACGCCTACGTGAGATCAGGTGTCCAACGGAGGAGTATACAAAATGGCTCGCACCTGATTGGCTGGACACGGACCGCAACCAGCGGGAGCATGCTAGCGTAGGGTTACGGATCTCTCCGAATTCCGAATTCCACGGTGACTCGCTCTTTTGGTCATGAGAGAAAAAGTCGGATTAAGTCTTTCTTTCTCGCAGACTCCTCCACTATCTCCACCACCTCCTCCTCGACGTCCTCCAGAAGTCTGTCCTGCGTGCGAGAGACTTCTATGGCCGGTAGCCTTGCTTCGGAATTCTTATCTAGGATACCAGACGCCGATATCGAGGATTCCCTTAACGGTTTCGATGAGGTAGAACGCGATCCCGAATCCTGGTCCGCAGCCTTGCCTGCTTCTCAAGGACTTTACCGGAACGAATACGAAAAAGATGCCTGCGGTGTGGGCTTCATTTGCCACATCAAGGGTCAAGAATCTCACAAAATTGTCTCGGATGCTCGCCAACTCCTATGCGCGATGACCCATCGCGGCGCCACCGGCGCGGATAGCCGGGACGGAGACGGTGCCGGCGTGATGACGGACATCCCGCATCTCCTCTTCAAACGCGAGGCCGAGAGAGACCTTGGTTGCATTCTTCCGGAACAAGGCCAGTACGCCGTTGGAAATATCTTCTTCAAGGCCAACGACCCGGTCTTGTTACAGAAACAGCAGGCGATCTTCACAAAATTAGCCAGCGACCTCGGTCTGCGTGTACTCGGGTGGAGAGAAGTCCCCACTGATGGCACCATCCTCGGTCCTGCCGCGAGCAGCAAAGAACCTGCGATCCTTCAACCCTTCGTCGTCCTTCGAGCCCATTTTGGGGATGGTTCCTCCAGTGATGGTGGCCCCTTTGACGATAAGCGTTTCGAACGCCAGCTATACGTTCTGCGCAAGTACGCCACCCACAGCATGTAAGTCATTTTAAGCTTTTCCACCTTGATTAATTAAACTCTTATCTCATTTCCCTCGACGTAAAGCACGCTTGCGAAGGGTTTCTACATCTGTTCCCTTTCGTCCAAGAATATCATCTATAAGGGGCAACTCTCCCCTCCTCAAGTCTACAATTATTACCACGACTTGAACCATGTTCTCTATCGATCCCACTTCACCCTCGTCCATTCACGATTCTCGACCAACACCTTCCCAAGTTGGGACAGGGCCCAACCGATGAGGTGGGCTGCCCACAACGGTACGCGCTTCGGTTGATTTTCCGTCTGTTCGGCGCCAAATTAAGATTGTGTGTAACGTTCGCGCTAGGTGAAATTAACACGGTGCGAGGTAACAAGAATTGGATGCATGCTCGTGAGGGCGTCCTCTCCTCCTCGCTGTTTGGGGATCAGCTTGATCTCCTCTACCCGATCATTGAGTCCGGCGGTTCAGACTCTGCTGCGTTCGATAACGTTCTGGAACTGCTCGTCGTCAATGGCGTTCTTACCCTCCCCGAAGCCGTCATGATGCTCGTCCCAGAGGCATGGCAGGGCAATGATGTCATGGAGCCCGAGAAAAAGGCGTTCTACAACTGGGCAGCCTGTCTTCAGGAGCCTTGGGATGGACCTGCTCTTTTCGCCTTCAGCGACGGTCGTTACTGTGGAGCTAATCTCGATCGCAACGGGCTTCGTCCGTGTCGATATGTCGTCACCAATGAAGACATCATCGTTTGCGCCTCCGAGGTTGGCGCCATTTTCATCTCCCCCGAAAAGATCGTGTCCAAGGGTCGGTTAAAACCTGGTCGCATGCTGCTCGTTGATACGGTTGAAGGAAGGATCGTCGATGATAAGGAACTCAAACGCGTCACTGCTCACAAGCAAAACTTTGGGTCCTGGGTTGAGTCAAACTTGCTTCACGTTCCGAAGATTGTCCGGCGGGTCCAGCGGTCTGAGCCAATCGAGATCAAGATCGACCCTCAACCCTTGAGCACCGATCCTCGCTTATTGGCCTTTGGTTACACGGTCGAACAACTCAATCTCCTCATGCTCCCGATGGTCGCCGATGGCAAGGAAGCCCTCGGATCCATGGGCAACGATACTCCCCTCGCGTGCATGTCCACCCAGGCAAGGATGATCTACGACTACTTCCGCCAACTTTTCGCCCAGGTGACAAATCCTCCAATCGACCCCATCCGTGAGAGTATTGTCATGTCTCTCGAGGCTTACGTTGGTCCCGAGGGAAACCTTCTTGAAATGAAACCAGAGCAGTGTCACCGCATCATTCTCCCATCCCCCCTTCTCACCCTCGAGGAAATGGAGGCAATGAAGAAGCTCAAGATCGCCTACTCAACGTGGCCTTCGAGGACGATCGACATCACCTTCCCCAAGTCAGAAGGTCTTCCCGGTTATAGATTGGCTCTCGAACGTACCTGCAGCGAGTCGTTACAGGCGATCGAGGATGGAATTAAGGTCATCATTCTGTCAGATCGGGCGATTGGCACGGACAGGACCCCCCTTTCAGCCCTCGCAGCGTGCGGCGGTGTTCATCATCACCTTGTGCAACACAAGAAACGTGCCAAGGTCGCTTTGATGATCGATACCGGCGAGGCCCGTGAAGTTCATCACATGTGTGTTCTTCTTGGCTACGGTGCTGATGCCGTGTGCCCTTGGTTGATGATGGAGACCATTCATAAGGTCGCTCGTGAGGGATTGTGAGTTCGCTTGTGTATCTCTCCATCTCGGACAGCATTTTCAATGTTTTACACAGGACCAAGAACGATGAGACGGTCGAGGTGCTCATGAACAACTACCGCCACTCTATCGACAACGGTATCCTCAAGGTCATGTCGAAGATGGGTATTTCCACCCTCCAGTCGTACAAAGGTGCCCAGATCTTCGAAGCGTTCGGGCTTCATTCCGAGGTCGTCGAGAAGTGCTTCATTGGAACCGCGAGTCGTGTTCAGGGAACGACGTTTGATCTCCTCGCCATGGATGCCTTCGAACTTCACGAACGTGGTTGGCCCTCACGCGAGACGATCATCCCACCGGGTATGCCCGAGTCCGGAGAGTACCACTGGCGCGACGGCGGCGAGGCTCACATCAACGATCCCTCTGGTATTGCCAATCTCCAGGACGCCGTCCGGGAGAAGAACCGAACCGCCTTCGATGCTTACACAAAGAACGCGAACGATCAAGGCCGTGCCGTCCATCTCCGCGGTCTCCTCGAGTTCCGATACGAGAATACCACTGCGATCCCTATCGACCAGGTCGAGCCCTGGAACGAGATCGTTCGTCGATTCGTTACCGGTGCCATGTCTTACGGCTCTATCTCTATGGAGTCTCATTCAACCCTGGCCATCGCAATGAACCGGTTGGGCGGTAAATCCAACACAGGCGAGGGCGGTGAAGATGCCCAGCGTTCGAACGTCTTCAGCAATGGCGATACCATGCGTTCCGCTATCAAGCAGGTTGCTTCTGGTCGGTTCGGTGTCACTTCAAACTACCTCGCTGATGCCGACGAGCTCCAAATCAAGATGGCTCAAGGTGCTAAGCCTGGCGAAGGTGGAGAGTTGCCCGGTCACAAGGTGTCCACTTCTATCGCCCGTACTCGTCACTCTACCGCCGGTGTCGGTTTGATTTCTCCTCCCCCGCACCATGACATCTATTCGATTGAGGACCTCAAGCAACTCATCTACGATTTGAAGTGCTCAAACCCTCGTTCTCGAGTGTCCGTCAAGCTCGTTTCTGAAGTTGGCGTCGGTATCGTTGCCAGTGGTGTCGCCAAGGCTAAGGCCGATCACATCCTTATTTCTGGTCATGACGGTGGTACTGGTGCATCTCGGTGGACCGGTATCAAACACGCCGGTCTTCCTTGGGAGTTGGGTCTCGCCGAGACTCACCAGACATTGGTTATCAACGACTTGCGTGGTCGCGTGACCGTTCAGACCGATGGTCAGTTGAGGACCGGGCGCGATGTTGCTATTGCCTGTCTGCTTGGAGCCGAAGAGTGGGGTTTCGCCACCGCTCCCCTTATCGCTATGGGTTGTATCATGATGAGGAAGTGCCACCGTGAGTTTGCATTGGTTCAACGTTGTGGGACTGTAATTGAGCGATTTCTAGTCAACACCTGTCCTGTGGGTATCGCCACTCAGGACCCTCAGCTCCGTGCCAAGTTTGCCGGTCAACCGGAACAAGTGATCAACTTCTTCTACTACATCGCCGAGGATCTGCGGAAGATAATGGCCAAACTTGGATTCCGCACCATCAACGAGATGGTTGGTCGGGCTGATATGCTCAAGGTTGATGAGGCGCGCCGAACCATCAAGACTGCACACCTCGACCTCTCCGCTGTTCTCAAGCCTGCCTGGCAGATGCGCCCCGGGGCCGCGACATACCGCGTCCGCCATCAGGACCACAAGCTCTATATCCGTCTCGACAACAAGTTCATCGATGAATCCGAACCTGCTCTCACACAAGGATTGCCTGTCCACGTCGACTGCGAGGTTACGAACACCGACCGTGCTCTCGGAACTTCACTTTCGTACAAGGTTTCGAAGCTATACGGTGAAGAGGGACTTCCTCGTGACACCATCCACATCTACATGAAGGGTTCCGCTGGACAGTCGTGCGGAGCTTTCTTGGCTCCGGGTATCACAATCGAACTGGAAGGAGATGCCAACGATTACGTCGGAAAGGGTCTCTCTGGTGGCCGCCTCATCGTCTATCCTCCCAAGCAGTCTACCTTCAAAGCTGAGGAGAACGTCATCATCGGAAATGTTTGTCTCTACGGTGCCACCCATGGTGAGGCGTTCGTCCGAGGTATTGCTGCTGAGCGGTTCGCCGTCCGAAACTCTGGTGCCAAGGCTGTCGTCGAGGGTTGTGGTGACCACGGCTGCGAATACATGACCGGAGGCCGCGTGGTCGTTCTCGGAGTAACCGGCCGTAACTTCGCTGCTGGTATGAGCGGAGGTGTCGCTTACGTTCTTGATACCGCCCATACCTTCGCTTCGAGGGTTAATCTCGAGATGGTGGAGTTAGGAAAGGTCAGCGACCCACGCGAAATTGCTGAGCTCCGAGGAATGATTGAAGACCACCGCCATTTTACTGGATCTGAGGTTGCGAACCGAATCCTCCACGATTTCCACCATCTTCTGCCTCTGTTCGTTCGGGTCATGCCGAACGATTACAAGCGCGTAATGGAGGAGCAGGCCACGCGTTCCAAAGAAGACAAGTTGCGTCAGAGCGTCATTGATTTGGTTCCCTCCAGGACTGCCAGTCAAGTTAACCTGCATTCGGAAGTCGAGGATGTCTTATTGGCCAAGGCCGGCACTCCTGGTACCGCCACACCCTCCCCTACCAAGCCCTCTCGAGCAGAGCCTGCCCTGTTGGATCTCGAAGATTCGATGGTCGACGATAACGCTACGAAGCAGCGTGCGCAAAAGCTCGACAAGACGCGTGGTTTCATGAAATACAAGCGCCTCAACGAGACCTACCGCCCACCAAGGAAGCGTGTTAAGGACTGGGAGGAGATTTCCCATCGTTTGAGCGAACACGAACTCAAGTACCAGTCCTCCCGATGCATGGACTGCGGCGTTCCTTTCTGCCAATCTGAAACTGGATGTCCGATCTCCAACGTTATCCCCAAATGGAACGACCTCGTGTTCAAGGATCAATGGAGGGATGCACTCAACAGGTTGCTCCTTACCAACAACTTCCCGGAGTTCACGGGACGCGTTTGCCCCGCACCGTGTGAAGGCGCCTGCGTGTTGGGTATCAATGAACAGCCCGTTGGTATCAAGAGCATCGAATGTGCAATCATCGATAAGGTGGGTTTTTTCTGGACCCAAACCGTCTGCAAAAGTGGGTTGTTGATTGTATCTTGATTTCAAAAGGGCTTTGAGATGGGCTGGATGGCTCCAAACCCCCCAAAAGTTCGCACGGGAAAAAAGATTGCGGTTATCGGGTCTGGTCCCGCTGGATTGGCTGCTGCTGATCAGCTCAACAAGGCTGGACATTGGGTCACCGTTTACGATCGCAACGATCGAATGGGCGGCCTGCTGATGTATGGTATCCCAAAGTAAGTTATTCATCTCATCCCATGTTTTGATGGCACGCGGACTGATCGTGTGCCCTGCCTGCGATTCAGCATGAAGCTTGATAAGAGTGTCGTCCAGCGTCGCATCGATTTGATGGCGGCTGAGGGAGTTGTGCGTCGTCTGTTTCTGTGAGGTCACATGGCAAACACTGAGATTTTTTTATAGACGTTCGTGCCCAACATGAACGTCGGCGCCGATGTCGATGTCGAGGACTTGAGAGCCGAGAACGATGCTTTGATTGTCTGCACTGGCGCGACCTGGCCACGAGACCTGAGGTTACCAAACCGCGACGCCGACGGCATCCACTTCGCTATGGAGTTCTTGCAGGAAAACACCAAGTCTTTGCTGGATTCCGAGCTTCAAGATGGAAACTACATCAGTGCAAAGGGCAAGGATGTTATTGTCATTGGAGGTGGCGATACCGGAAACGACTGCATTGGAACCTCCATGCGACATGGAGCCAAGTCTGTCGTGAACTTTGAGCTCTTGCCAAAGCCGCCTGCCAGCCGTGCGCCGGATAATCCGTGGCCGCAGTGGCCGAGGATCTTCAGGACCGATTACGGCCACACTGAGGTCGCTGCTCACTTTGGTTCTGACCCTAGAGAGTACTGTATTTCGACAAAGGAGTTCGTGTTGGATGATGAGGGCGAGTTGAAAGGTTTGAACACAGGTATGGCGGTCACTCGCATGGAACGATTGGAGACGGGCACTCATTTATCGCTGTAGTTCGCGTCGAATGGACCAAGGACAGTGCCGGGAGGTGGAAGATGGAGGAGGTTCCTGGATCTGCCAAGTTTTTCCCCGCGCAGCTCGTATTCCTTGCCCTGGGATTCTTGGGACCGGAGAACGCCGTTATCAAGGCATTGAACGTCAAACAGGACGGAAGGTCAAACATTCAAACTCCACCCAAGGCGAGTTTCATTAAGTGTGTGGCTGTGGGAAACCTCTGACTGAAATTATCCCCACTTAGAAATTCGCAACGAGTGTCGAGGGCGTCTTCGCTGCTGGTGACTGCAGGAGGGGTCAGAGTTTGATCGTCTGGGGTATCAAGTGAGGATTTCGCCGCCCTT
>Ga0307517_10004275_pt1 | contig 22006 bp, 18 predicted proteins | sample 23_EM_MG_FD_194515 | JGI IMG/M metagenome (GOLD analysis project Ga0307517, IMG submission 194515) | Populus trichocarpa ectomycorrhiza microbial communities from riparian zone in the Pacific Northwest, United States - 23_EM | ecosystem: Host-associated > Plants > Roots > Unclassified | place... | reverse complement strand
AGAGTGTAGTATTTAAGAAGAAGGTAGTGGTGAGTGCACGAGTCATGTCATATCGACTCTGTTTTAGACAACAGACAAATTTGAAATCCGATCCAACTCACCTTCAGAAGATCTCTCTCTCTCTCTTTCTCATGGTTTTTTTTCCAACAAAAGCATAAAATGCTAATGCTGATGATCTCTCTCTAGTTTTTTTCTTTCAAACAATTAGTAATTACTAGAAAGAAGAGAGAAATGGCAGTTCCAGTAGAAGAAGCCATAGCAGCTCTCTCTACCTTTTCTCTTGAGGTACACTCCCTGATTTATCTTGCATTCCGTTAAATCAAGCCAATTCTCTTTACTTTTTATTTATTTATTTTGTGTGTGTGTGTGTGGAAGGATGAGCAAGCAGAGGTGCAAGGAGCTGGGCTTTTGGTTTCATCTGAAAGAGGAGCAACCAACAGTCCTATTGGTATTTTTTAAAATTTTGTTTTAATTATTAATGCTAATTATGTGGTAAAAAAAACAATAAATATATGTTTGTTATGGAAGGTTAAATTATAGGGATGTGTTGAATGTAAGAATTGAAATGGTGATTGCTTATATAGAAAAAGGAGCTCTTTTGTTAGTGTTTTCTAATTAGGGAAGGATGAATAGGGATTCAGGTGGAATTGGAAAGCTTTTTATTTTGGCATGTTTGGTTAAATTAAAAATTGTTAGAGTTAGAAATTGGGTTTGGATTTATGTGAGACCATGGATATAACAATCTACTTGTTGATATAAGGATTCTCTTCTAGCTTGCTGCATTTTACTAACTGTATCATTTTGTTTTGTCACTACATGATTACAATTGTGAGTGATAGTCTGTGCTGCATAAATGGCATGCTTTTGTGTTGTCATTATCATAGTTTTGACATCTTCTTCTCATGTCTGTGTGTTTTGTCTGATTTTGTTGTTTATACTAAACATGGAGTGTGGCTTTTATGTTGCATGCATGGCCACCAGCATTGTTTGTGTTTGTCCATGCTACAACTGTCTCTCATACACAATCATTCTTTTTTCTTCTGTAGAGTATACTGATGTTTCTGCTTACCGCTTATCTCTATCAGAAGACACAAAAGCTCTCAATCAGCTGGTATGTGGCTTTTGTTTTCTTCTTTTTGCCTTGACTTTTTTTTTTGTAAGCACAAAAACTACATAATCATACTATTTGTTTTAGTTTTTCTATTTGGTGTCATTGCATTTTTTTTTATTACTTTATCAGTATAATTGGTGGTTTTTGACTTTAATTGCTGCAACATGTGCAGAATGGACTTATCCAAGAGGGGAAGGAGATGGCATCAGTGCTTTATACATATCGTAGCTGTGTCAAAGCACTTCCTCAGGTCTATTTTGGCTTCCCTTCTAATAAACACGGCCAAGGATTGCTTATGCACATGGATTGATATTTTCTTGTCAAGATCTATTCTCTTTATGTGGTTTCTTTTTTCTTTCTTTTGTATGCTTAGGTGCAAGGTTGTGCCTTTGGCACATTTAATAGACATATAACTTTTGGCTCTATAAACAAAATAAGAAGCTGCTGTATCTCACTTCCTGATGAAGAGCGAGAAAACTAACTACTCCCTGACTAATATGTATCGCTAGTGATTGCAGACAGTACAAAACTCTAAAGGTAAAAAGTTGCCATTTAAAAACATTAGTGGTGGATTTTACACTCTTTGACATAACATTGTGGTTCTGCAATAGCTAATCTGGCAACTTATGGTATTCACAGCATAGCTGTATCTATAGGATAAAAGACCACAGTTTTTATATTAAAACTGTGTAAATACATTGAAATCAAAATTTTCAATATAAATGCATCAACCTGATGGGCCTCTTTGTAGGTCCTTGAACAAGCATGGCTTGTCAAGCTTCTCATGCCTTCAGATGCTTGACCTCGTTGGAATCTAGCAGATTTTGCTTTTGATGATTTATGACTCAAAGGGGTCTTTCAATCGCAATATCATTGTAGCCTAATACTATATCATGTGTTCTGGATTATACTGGTTCATGTTTGACCTGTTTACATGTGGGGTTTTTGGAGTCCTGTGCTGTAGCAATGTTCTTAGTGAGGCATTTGAAACATTCAATTAATATATGGAGGAGCAAGGAAAAGTTTTACAGTTTGGAGATTCACAAGTATGCACAGTGCTTTATCAGATTAACATAATCCATGAAGCAAGTCTTCAGCAATTAGTGGGCATGTTGGATGAATAGAAATGAACAATTTCCTAGTGCCTATTAGTAGAACATGCGCTCTTGATCTTTTCTTTCATGAAAGAGTATTTGAATATCATTAAATGACGGTCTGGATGAGCTTGAACAGCTACATATTATGTCCAAAAAAACCCAGTCATAGATAGCCAGTTTTCTGTTTATGATAACACAAATTGAATTCTTTTTCCTTGAAAGACATGTAACTGAATAACTTAAGTTTCCAGTTCCCTGCTCTGCCTATTAAAATACTTCTGACATGTATGCAATGTGGCAGCTTCCTGAATCCATGAAGCAAAGTCAGGCTGACTTGTATCTGGAAACATATCAAGTTTTGGACTTGGAGATGAGTCGTCTGCGTGAAATCCAGCAATGGCAAGCATCTGCTTCATCAAAAGTATGTGATTTCTTACCTTCTTTTCCTTTCTTTTCCTTATTGTTTACAGTATTATACCCTATGTGGTTTCAAACTCACGCTGTATTTTCACAATGTTGCAATATTATTTGCTGATGTAGCTAGCAGCTGATATGCAGCGGTTTTCTAGGCCTGAGCGGCGCATTAATGGCCCCACAATTACTCATCTATGGTATTTGATTGCTTTTCCTTTTTCTATTTTCCTCTTCCCATAACACCAATCATCTTTTTTCATTGTATTGCTATTACCTCATTTTGAAGTGCTGGATGTGAGTCAAGTCAGCTCCTCAACACCACCCTTTGAACATTCTCCTCATCTTGAGATATCTTAAAATTTCATGATGAACAAATGAACCAATGCTTCTTTTATTAACTTGTTTTTTTTTTTTTTAATCCCAGGACCATGTTGAAGTTGCTTGATGTTTTAGTTCAACTTGATCATCTTAAAAATGCTAAGGCAAGCATACCTAATGACTTCTCATGGTACAAGAGGTATGCAAATTAAATAATTTGGGTCATTTATGCTGCCATACCTTGGTTACATGTCCTTTATGATGTTTGGCATGGATCATCCAACTTCTTTATCATCTTTTTTTTTTCTTCCAACTTTTGAAGCCATTTGGATGGGAATTGGCTGGCAGTCATTTGTTTTAATTTCTCTACATATGTTGATGGTCTTCGTTTGAACTTCTCAAGACAGAATATCTTTAGCATGATAGTTTAGTGATTTTAGGATTTGCTGCAGTCTTATTTACATGGAGAACAAAAGCCTGATCCATAACCACTACAGATCACACATAGAAATAGGTCACTAAAATTTCTCATCTCCAGAAACTTTGAATAATTTCCATAACACATACATGAGAGTATGAAAAATCTTAAGGGAGTTCTCCATCAAACAGAGTAGAAACTGAAAACAAGTATATGAGACTATGAAAAAGTGGGCCTCTGTTTAACTTCAATTTTAAAGCATTTATTTACACTACTCAGTCCTAAGTGTTCTAGCTTGAGCATCTTGTGGTCCTCTCCTAACCCTCTGCAAATATGTCTAGTTAAACTTCTTGGAATGCAAAACTTTGTTAATTTTGCAAATTTATTCCATGGATTGGTAAAGCTCAGTGGCGGTGAAAAGTGTTTCTAATCAAATTCGATCTTGTGTGATGGGAACTTTGTATGTTCAAAATTTGTGCCGTTAATCATACTTTTTTACCAGTTCTTTAAATGCTGAATGGTGATTAGTTACTTCCTGCTATTAATTCATCTGAATTGTTCTCTTCTATACATATCTGTTAAACAAGCGTGGCTGGCCAAGCTACTAAATCCAGCTTTCCAAACGATACATTTTTCCAGTCTGAATATACCTGTTGGCTGCAAATTCTTACAGTTTTTTGGACATATTTAAGTTTTTTGATCTCTTTTTCACTCAATCTTAGAAGCATCGGCTGGCTGTTTTGCTATGCAGTCTTACACTGGTTCTTTCCTTTATTCGTGTCTGATTTTGACAGGACATTTACCCAAGTTAGTGTTCAGTGGCAAGATATTGATTCAATAAGGGAGGAGTTAGATGATTTACAGGTGTGAGAACTTTTCTCATGTGACCTTATCTGTCTTAAATGATGTTTTACCTTCTCTGTTTCTTGAAGTGCCTTTTTTTTTTGCGGCAAAGTGCTGACATGATATCTGCTCTTATTTCACTGTTAATTTGATGAACTGATCAATATTAACTACTTTGTAACTCAACTGCTGCAGATATTCTTAAGCACAAGGTGGGCAATCTTATTGAACTTGCACGTCGAAATGTTTCGGGTGAACACGTATCTATACTAATTATTGATTGCCTTTCAGTGTGGCAGCACAGGAAGAAATGCTTGATTTTTTTTTCACACATAAGTTTACCCTGTTTGCATAAGTTTTTCCATGATGCCATTGTTCTGTTTAGAATATCATTTGTCTTGCTCTTCTTGTTGCGAAATCATAATTGGTATTACATCGAGGTCCTTGACTTACAATAGTGTAGAAGATATTCTTCAAGTTCTGATAGTTTTTGCCATTGAGTCATTGGAATTGGATTTTGCGCTTTTGTTTCCGGAGAGGCACATTCTTCTACGTGTTTTACCAGTTCTTGTTGTCTTGGCAACTTCATCAGAAAAAGACAGTGAGTCACTGTATAAGAGGGTAAAAATCAACAGGCTGATAAATATTTTTAAGGTATTCTGTTCGTATCTCTTTGTGCTCTGGTAATCTAATATGTCATTTTTGCCTGAAATTGCACAAAATATATTCTTTTTTTCTTCCTACTTGTCTGAAATCTAGTCATTTAATTGATATATTCTAATTTGTTTGTGATTTGTGGCAGAATGATCCGATCATTCCTGCCTTCCCTGATCTTCATCTTTCTCCTGCTGCAATCTTGAAAGAGCTGTCCATTTACTTTCAGAGATTTGCTGCACAAACTCGTCTCCTCACCCTTCCAGCACCTCATGAGCTCCCACCTAGGGAGGCACAAGAATATCCTCTACAATTTTTTTTTTCTTTTTCTTTCTTTCATTCTTTCTTTCCCTTTTTTTTATCATGCCGCGCTTTGTTAGATTATTATCTTTGACAAAAACAGGTATGTAAATTCTCTTCTTTGTGATGGTGGGGACAATGAGGTCTTCATCAGTTACGGGCCCTCGTGTCTGCACAGTAGACCATTAATGCTTTGTTAGATCCATTTTGCAGTTAGAATAATTACTATCCCGTGTTACACTCTGTGGAACTTGTATGTGTAATCTTTGAAGCCTTAACATATTGTACTTATCAGAGGCATTATCTCATTGTTAATCACATAGGAACTATTCGTGCTGAGCATGATGATTTCACAATTCGTTTTGCTTCATCCTTGAATCAGGTGCTTATTCATTTTCACCACAAATTTTCGACTCCCTATTTGTAATGTGATTAGCTTTGTCATTAGCTTTTTAATACGTGTTTCCTATCTTTTCAAATTGTGTGCACAGCTATTGTTATTGAAGTCAATAGATGGTGCAGATGTTGACTGGTGCAAAGAAGTCAAGGGAAACATGTATGATATGGTTGTTGAAGGTTTCCAGCTCTTAAGCAGATGGACTGCACGAATTTGGGAACAATGTGCTTGGAAATTTTCTCGCCCATGCAAAGATGCAATTCCTTCAGAATCTAACGGAACCTCAGAATCATTTTTTGACTACGAAAAGGTATCATAGTCTATATTTGTGATTTTGGTATTGTGTTCTTGGTCTATTTCATATGCTGAAGGCTGAAGCGCAGTCAGCAATGCTCACTTGAGGAATCCAACAACTTAGAACTAACTTAGAAGGATTTATTTGGGGCCATACTTGTGATAAATAGATTTAATATATTGCCTTGTGTCATACAAATTGTCTAGATATTTCAAGAACTATTGCCTTGACTATGTACCTTTTATTGTTTGCTTGACTGGACATATTGTAATACTGAATTATCTTGCAGGTGGTACGATATAATTACAGTGCTGAGGAGAGGAAAGCACTTGTTGAGCTCGTTAGTTACATTAAGAGTGTTGGATCACTGATGCATCGGTGTGACACATTGGTAGCTGATGCCTTATGGGAAACAATACACGCTGAAGTCCAAGATTTTGTCCAAAACACATTAGCCACCATGTTGAAGACTACCTTTAGAAAGAAGAAGGACCTGTCGAGGTGGGCATTTTTAATCAGTATTATATCATTTGAATTTAGGGCAAATTTCTACTGTCCAAATTATTTGTTTGCTGCTAATAGGCAGTTAGGTTAGTGGTATTTCTTTCCTAGAAATCAGGGGATTAGGTGTAGAAATCAGGTTTAAGTCCTGCACTTGCTACCTTAAGGACAGCAGTAGTATTTTTCTGATCCATAAAAAATTGAGGGCCTTTCTAGTCTGCAATTAGTGTAGTATTTTGTTTCTCAATGATAAAAGATGTTGTCAAGAGATAAAAGAGTGGAAAATTACTAGTGATGGAGGATAACTTTTTTGAGATAAATAAACAAGAATCCCTCCATTCCGCTAAACATAGGCTAAAAACACTTCTCTAAAAGCCTCTGACTCAGTGCACTATAAAGTGGCTAGGAAAGCAAATCTGTCCCATTATAGTTTTCTGGAAAATAGATCAATTCTTGAACCAATCACTCTCCACGGGCATCATATCATTTCTGACATAGCTTGTCTTCACCCTTGCAATCTGTAACCCTCCTAAAGCCCATGAATTCTGTTAGTAACAATTCTGCCACGTCACTGTGATACCAATGCTTGCTTGGAAATGGGAAAATGTCATTGGGAATGCTTTAAATGTGAGACATTACTGGCATAAGAGAGTCAGGAGCCACATCCAACAAAATTCTCTACTTTTCTTACTTGTTAATATGTCCAGGCAAACTGTTGAGATGTTTTAACTTGCTAAAAAAGACAGTCTGCATCTAAATGGTTTCCACTTGAATGTTTCAACTGCATATTTACTTTATTCTATTGGTAACTTTCAGGATTGTTTCTGACATGAGGACTCTTTCAGCAGACTGGATGGCAAATACAAACAAGCCTGAATCTTATTTACAGTCACATGGAGGTGATGAAAGCAAAGGGAACTTCTTTTATCCAAGGCCAGTGGCACCCACAGCCACACAGGTTTTACTCATTTCACCACTTATTCATGCTTTACATTTCCTGTCAAGATATAGCAGTTATAGTTCTTAGCCACACAGGTTTTACTCATTTCACCACTTATTCATGCTTTACATTTCCTGTCAAGATATAGCAGTTATAGTTCTTAGCATATAAAAATGTTGGATAAGCGGGTTCTGGAATAAAACTAATATGGTTTGGTTCTCAGTCACACTGTGAAGCTTTGGAAGATAGAGTGATTGAGCAAAGATTAAGGCATACCATCACTTCTAAAAGATTTGGTCTATGACCAAGGAGATTAATTATAAAGTTGTCTTGCTCAGATGTTTGATGAAGGCTTTTTTTTCAAAGATACGCAATTCTCTTCTTGCATCACGTCATGCTGATCCCCTTGACATCATATACAAAGGTATTCTTGAGGTTGAGAAGTCAAGACAATCCCAGTTTCAAGAACACTCCTTGCTTGTTAAGCAATGTACAGTGTTCTTTATCAGCTCAAAGGAGGACAGACAAATGAATTGAGTCTTAAGAAGTGAATTGATGCAACCAAGGTCTTGCAGAAACAGGATACAATTCTCCCTTCCCAAATAAAAAAGAGAAAAAGTCTTGTAAAATTTTCTGATAAATTCCTGAACACTTTTTCCATGCAAACCTCTTTCCGTGGACACCCTGTACTTGGAACTGATAATCAATCTCCAATGACTATCTTCATCTGCAATAGGCTTTTGCAACCAATGAAGAAAAGCATATTAGAATGTACGAGTTATTAAGTCCAACCACCAGTTTTCAGAGGGTGTTTGTAGATAGATCATAATTAAACTACTGAATAAAATGTTAATGTGATTTTGTGATCTGCTGTGGAATTGAATCCTTTATCATCTCTCTCTTTTTTTTATCTGGTTTCCTTTCTTCACGCATAATACTTGAATTCAATCAATTTTTTTTTATACTAATACATTCGTAGGTCTAAGTGACACCAATTCAGAAGGAGCTGTGGATATTGTGAGACGGGGACCAGCAATAGGGAGTTGGATTAAGATAGAATGTGGAGTAAGACTGGAAATTTCAAAAGTTTGGTTGAGGTGGTAGAGGAGGATATAATCAGAAGACTTCAGTGTTTAAGGGGGTGAAATCTCCTTCCAAATTTTTATTTTGGTCATGTCACCCAATTCTTTGTCTATTTTTGTGGTACCATCTTCCTGTGGACAAAAACGTCTCCTGCCTTCAGGTCCACTGGACTGATGTTATAGACAGTAATTTCTTGGTGTAAATCTATCGCTATATCTATGAAAATTTTGCATGTTTCCAACAAACAAGCCATTTTTCATTTTTGACATAAAATTTATTGTAAATTATATGCGTCTTATGCAATCACACCATGCATGCCTTCTGGTTTCCTTCCTTGTCAATCATGTGTTTGTGTTTTGAATGAAGAGTTTGGATTAAAATATTGTCATTATTTGCATACATATGCTCATACTTAATTAATATCATCGGTTTTCTTTGTTCAGGTCCATTGCTTGCAGTTCTTGATATATGAAGTGGTGTCTGGTGGTAATCTTCGGAAGCCTGGTGGACTCTTTGGCAACAGTGGGTCTGAGATTCCTGTAAATGATTTAAAGCAGTTGGAGACCTTCTTTTACAAGCTTGGGTTCTTCCTGCATATATTGGACTTTTCAGGTTAGTTTCTTATCAAAATCTCTTTTCTTTTTATCAAAAATCTCTTCTTTACCAGAATAAGAGATCAGCCTATTTAAATGAGCCAACAATAAGTGAAAATGATAATGAGTCATAATGGTCTGGGGTTTTATAACAGTTCCATATATAAGGTATAATGGTCTGAGGTTTTATAACAGTCCCATGTATAAGGTCTATAAAGACTTTCTTCCCTGATATTTTGACGCCAAGTCTAGTTGCAAACTTCTTATGAATTCTAGTATGCAAATCCTTATGAAAAACTGTGAATGGCTACAACATTTTCTGGACAAATAAACTCATAGTAAGCATATGAATCAGAAGATTCTTCACAAAGTATGATGTATCCTTAGAATTCTAGAAAAAGGATTTCTTTTGCAGTCTTCAAGATCAAGAAGACAACCCAAATCTTAATATCATCCATTTGATATCTTGGTTTTTTGTCCATAGACCATCCTAATAGGAGCATGGCACATAATTGTCCCCTTATAGAGGCCCTTAGCTGGTAAGCCCTGTGGACACCATAAAAATAAAAGAGAGAGAGCGCTTCTTCATTGGAGACTCTCTGCTTTTCACAGTATTGAAAATGCTAACTTGGCATATTGGCAGCATATCCATGTTCATGATGCCTTTGTTTCTTTGAGGATAATATAGCTAATTGTGCTCCTGTTAGTGTTTTATTGGTTCAAGATAGGTGGAAAATGAAGTATACTGTCCTTTTGCTGCACTAAATTTCAAGTACTATATACTGAAGTTTAACAATTCTGTAAATGTTTGCAGCGACTGTTGCAACTTTGACAGATCTTGGTTTCTTATGGTTTAGAGAATTTTATTTGGAGTCATCTCGTGTGATTCAGGTAAGAAAACAGGATTTCTTGTGGACCTGCTATAGTTTATGAAACTCTTTAACACATGGGGAGAACAAGTCTACCTTACTAAATTGATGTTGTTGAGAATTACTTTGTGTCAGAGTTTTATTATGGCTGAATTATTCTATTAACTTGGAAAATATTTCTTGCTTTTGTTTAGACTGAATTGAGGGAATCATCATCAGGATAGAATACTGAGGAAGTGATTGACTTGGTATAAGGGGCTTAGTTGTGTTTCTGAACTCTCAATTGGAAACTTTATTCTTTTGCTCCATTGTTCAACTCTTTTTGATCAATTTTTCTTGGGGTTTGAATCTTGTTGGCTGGGAAAGTTATTCAGTTTCATCCCACTTCAGATTAAACTAAATTGTATTACTTTGGTTTGCATCTGGTCATGAATTGGTCCTTTTTTCCTTTTATGGAAGCACCTGTAATGACTTCTGGTGTCTATACATGGATTTAGACATTTATTAAGAAAACATTATGATATAGAAAGCAGCATGTGCAACTGATTTTTACTGGGGGAATAAAAGTGAGAGCTTAGTTTAAATATATAATAGTGAAATTTCAATTATTTTTCCTTTCATTCACATTTTTATTCATTATATCACTTTCTTGATTTGTGGGAACTTGTTTGTTATCCATATGCAGTTTCCTATTGAATGTTCTCTTCCCTGGATGCTGGTAGATCATGTGCTCGAGTCCCAGAATGCAGGTCTTCTTGAAAGCGTTCTGATGCCATTTGACATCTACAATGATTCAGCTCAGCAAGCTCTGGCTGCCTTAAGGCAGCGATTCCTCTATGATGAAATTGAGGCTGAGGTATATTATATTTAAGCATTTTCTAGGACTAATTCTTTTGCATCTCTTGTTGGGAACACATGCATTTCCTAGTTGTCATTTGATAAACTGGTGGTGGCCTGTTGATTCCCTGCCCACATCTCAGGTTTGTTATTTCAGAATTTTCGCTCTAACTCAGTGTAGTAAGTTTTTATAGGTGGACCATTGTTTTGATTTATTTGTTTCAAAACTCTGTGAAATTATTTTCACTTATTACAAGAGTTGGGCAGCAAGGTACATGCTTTCCCTTCTTTCTATAGTAACGTGTACTACTGGAAATACAATGAACTAAATCATCTATCTTGTTGGTTTGCTAAATTCTGCAGTGAACTACTTGATCCATCATTCCTCTTTGCCTCAGACAATAGAGAAAAATATTCTGTACAGCCTATGAGGTTCACTGCACTATTTAAGATGACTAGAGTAAAGGTAAAAGTATAGTTTTCCATATATTGTCAATGATTCACTGCATTTATGTTCGCAGATGTGTTTGGTCCACATTTGTCTTGTGAAGTATCATTACCTTCTTTCTCCTTGGCAATTGCTAATAACAATCTGAAATTTGAAATATAAATCATATTTTGTTAATTGTGTATTAAAGAATAATATAAATCATATCTTGGGGCTTCACTTAATAGCATAAATTATTGGGTTGAGATGATTATTTGACATGATATCAGAGTCTTGTTGACAAAGTGATCACAAGTTCGAATCTCATCACTCTCATTCTATTTGAGCACAAGGTAGTGTGGGTCTGTGCAAGTTTCAAGCCCAAAGAGCTTGAGTTGAGATAGTTCTTTGACATTTTCCAACTTACTCCCTAACCAAGACTGAATACCCCAAATTAGGGGATTATTTCACAATTGTTATTTCTCAGCATAGGATTGGACCATATATCTTTGCTGTTATTTCACATGTTTATAGTCACCTCTTTTTTTATGTTCTTTGGTCTGAAGTAGAATAATGGTTTAGACCTGTTCCTCTGATGCTCCCTCTCTTGTTTTGGATGTTATTGTGTACAGTTACTTGGGAGGACCGTTGATTTAAGAAGGTTGGTTTCTGAAAGGATGAACAAGGTTTTTAGAGACAATCTCGAGTTTCTTTTTGATCGTTTTGAGTCTCAGGATCTATGTGCAGTGGTGGTAAGTAGATTGTTCTTGTGGTTCATATTATTAGTGGTAACACACCTATCATGTTATCATATCAATTAAAAATAAAGTTAGTAGGATGTAGAGTATAGAAGTGTCCTAGCAATCAGCCTGACTTCAGGATGCTTTAACATGGTTCCTCATGTTTCCCCTTTCCTGTTGTAACCTTAGAAGATGCACCGTTTTATTTTGCTAAGCTCATATACTGTTTTTGTATTATGGACAAAGTCTTGCACATTGAATGGTGCTAGCTGTTCAGTTCTCACATATTAACAAGCAGAAAGTTAGATATGGGTGTATGTATTTTTATAGTTGTCTTGACCTACCAGATTGAGCTTTTAGAATGAATTCTCAAATAATAACTCCATGAAATTTCTTTTTTCACGGCTCATAAAACAAATAAATCGTTTATTATTCTGATGGAAAAACAAATGCCATGATTTGGTTGCAGGAATTAGAAAAACTTGTGGAAATCTTAAAGCATGCCCATGGCCTGCTTTCAAAAGATCTTTCAATAGACTCATTCAGTCTCATGTTGAATGAGATGCAAGAAAACTTATCTCTTGTGTCATTTTCTAGTCGACTTGCTACTCAGGTTTGACAAACTCTTTCTGACTTTTATTTTATTGGCACATCCCTTTGTAATATTTATGCATAATCATTTTTCAATCATGGCGCACAATCATGGTATTCTGGGAAATGTTGCACTCTAATCTCTATTATGTATCTATCTTCAAAAATTAATATTTTAGCAATGTGGATAAGCTGATTGCAGTCTTTTGTTTCGTAAGCATATACATTCAATGGACATAGAGCAAAGAATTGATATTCTGTTTATATAGATTTGGTGGCATTTTGCATCATTAATTTTGGTGTGTAATATGTAACCTCTCTTCTGGCTCTGATTCAGTGGAAGAATTAATGTAGAAATTATCATATCTGATGTGCTTATTGTTCTTATCCTTGTTTTTGAATTGAAGCTGGAAGAGTCTCGAGCCAATTCAATAGCATTTTTGGCTTTAGGACCCCTATATCTTGTCCTTGTGTAGGGGTTGTCCAAGGGAGACTTCTCATGTATGTTATATTATGGGATGATTGAGCTTGGAAATTCCCTAGTCTTGTATCTAAAACAAAGCATGGTGCATATTTTTTCTTATCATTAAAATAAAAAATGTAGCAACATTATGATCATAATTATTAAACCTGACCTGGGCGGCGGGTCACGTGCTGAAAAATACAGAAGGATTGCCAACAAGGGGAGGACAAGGTTTTAGAAACATTGAACCCACAATTTGTTCTGATTTCTTTGGCCTCCAACAACGATTTTGTTGAAGACCTTGTCCTCATCCAAGATCCTTTCCAAACGATTGAAGTGGTTTGAGTTCACTATGCATGATGGGTCCTTTGATTTCATTGGATCCTTTACAAAAAATTCCTCCAGTTTTTCTTTAGCGTCTCAATTTGTTGAGCAGATAAGCATCTTTTTTTGCCCATTATTTAGTAGCCACTTGCCTGCTATAATTATCTTCGCATCAACCTAAGAATTAAAACATTTGAAGATCCATGGGGAACAGAAATTCAAGATTTGTGCACAATCAAGCATATTGTAATTGTTCTTGTAAGTCAACATCCAAATCAACAACAGCTGGGCACTATCTTCCAAAGTTCTGGGACAATAGGTGTAAGATGCTTCACTGCATTGGTAATTACAATCTATCCTACTCTTGTGTTATTTATAAGCCCTCAATTATGAGGGGAAAAGAAAGTGAAGAAGATGCAGATTGGGAACTGAAGGGAAAAGGGGATTTGGTGCTCTGCGTGGTGGCTGTTGGATTTGGGAATTGGGGGTTTTTATCCTTGATTCAAAATGGCGCTGCTTAAAAATATAGCGGTCTCACCTAGGTTTCTTCGGGTTGACTTGGTGGGTAGCTTGGGTTTGACCGAGGTGAATTTCTTAGGGGGCTTTTTAGTTAACTTGGACCAGTCTAGGTCTTGGGTTGGCTGGGTCCCGGTCAACCTGTCGGGCCAATTTAGGTTCTATAACCATGTTATGATATTTATTAAAGGAAAAATACATCTCAGGCCAATTCATTAGCATTTTGGCCCGAGGACCTTTATGTTTTGTTTGTGTATGCATTGTCTAAAGCACACTTCTCGTGTGTTTTGTATTGTGGAACCTTGGGGATTCCCTAGTCTTGTGCCTAAAAAATGAAGCACGATGCTTTTTTTTTCTTATTGTTATATGAAAAATGAAAGAAAACAAATAATATTTATTTAAGGAAATTTCCTAAGAGTGTAATTTATTTTATCCTTTGATTTCCCAAGGAGCTAGTTTTACTCAAATCAGTTTATTGGTGTGTGTTAGATTTGGTCAGAGATGCAAAACGATTTCCTGCCAAACTTCATCCTATGCAACACTACTCAGCGTTTTGTCCGATCATCAAGAGTTCCTCTTGTTCCTATGCAAAAGCCGTCAGTTCCCTGTGCAAAGCCTAACTTCTATTGTGGTACTCAGGTAACGAACTAGAGTTATACACCATCATTCGATTGGATTTTACCAATATGATGCTATTTTTGTTTCTCTTGATATTTTCTGACTTGCATTCTCATTGACTATTATCATGGCAGGAGTTGAATTCTGCGCATCAAAGCTTTGCGCGTTTGCACAGTGGGTTCTTTGGAATTCCCCACATGTTTTCTACTGTTAGACTTCTAGGATCCAGATCATTGCCTTGGCTTATCCGGGCCCTGCTAGATCATATATCAAATAAGGTATGTGATGCTTTTGAGAAGAGTTTATTTTCATTTATTAAAACTAAATTTCATGAAAAGATGGATCTTGTTACTATTTGTATGATTTCATTTGAAGCTGTGTGGACAAACACTATCCTTTTTGTTTCATTGAGATTGAGTCTAATGTTTCATGAATTATGTGTTTCAGGTAAGTACACTTGAACCGATGATTACTGGATTGCAAGAAGCGTTGCCAAAATCTATTGGACTGCTCCCTTTTGATGGAGGAGTCACAGGTAAATGGTGGTGTCATGATTATGCATGTGTAATATATTCTTCTTCGTTCATACACTGCTGGAGGTGTTAAATAGGTTGAAAGAACTGGAGTACAATGTAATATATGCACGTGTACATGCATGCACAGTTACAATATATCGACATACATTTTATTAGGGACAGTGAGTTGAAGTTTATGGGTGTACAGTGTACTTTAAGGGTTAATGTTCATTTGGAGAACTCAAGGAAGAATCTGTTGCAAACTTTACCACATCGCAATTCCAACAACCACCAACCTTGAGGATCTTATGCACTATTTTATTGTTAGTGAGAGAAAAGCCAAGTGAGTGCCTAGGTGTGATACATATGGTGAGAGCTTCCTCAAATGTGAGGTGCATAAAATCTGTTTAAGTGATTTCTAAGTGCTGTAGCTATGAGATCGTCTCAAGTGTGTTTAATTGTCTTTTTTCATCTGTGGATTGAATATTTGCATTGCACATGGTATTTACTTAACAAGTGCCTGCTTGCATCACTTTTTTTTTTCTGGGAATCAACTGATATCATGAATGCTTTATGATGCTGAATTTTATGCATGCATCTCTTGCTAATTGAGCATGCTTTAGGGTGGGTGGATTCAAACTCTTGTGCTCATTTCTCCATTTTACATGTTTAATTTCCAATCCAGGCTGTATGAGGGTTGTCAAAGAAAATCTTAACTGGGGAACAAAATCAGAGCTCAAAGCAGAGGTTCTTCGAGGAATAAAGGAGATTGGCAGTGTGTTATATTGGATGGGGCTTCTTGATGTTGTATTGGTCAGTATCCTAGTTTCTTCATTTCATGATAATATGAGAACATGTCTAGACTACTTATGCTTGCTCTAGAGGGTAGCATTGGAGTTTAGTGGACTCATATTTTGACAGGGTTGCCATTCTATCCCTTGAAACAAGAAGGCAAAATTATACGAGTACTTTAAGATTCTTGGGGAACTTATCGGTTAGGGGAGTATCACACTGTGTAGACTATGGAGAATTAGTGGTGTAGACTTAATCTACCAACTCATCATAGACAAGGCTAACAAAGGCAAGACATATGGACAAAGTCACACATCATAATGTGGGACCATTGAATTTTTTTATCCACTTGTCTTGTCTTATTGGCATAGCCTATATGGAAGTTGCTGGACGAAGTCCATGCAACTGTTTTTCCTCATTATGAGCTTCTAGTTTACATGTTTACATTGTAATGGGACAAATGCTAGGTAGACAAAAACAGCAATCAAATATTGATGAATTTTGTATTTCTACCAATCAGGGGTTAGCCATTGCCATGTTTAGTTTTTGGTGAGGAATTTGGCATGTTCATCTTAGATTAGAGACCTGGATGTGGACTTGATATGCTCTTCCTAAAAGTCATTGGACCAGATGTACAAATCTCATTTCACCATCTATCTTCATGATTGGTTATACTTGTAACTCTTGTTCTATTGTTGGGAATGACATCCTAGTGGGTATTAATATTTATCGACACTCTTGTTTTGTTGTTGTGAATGATGTGCAAGCAGATCCAAATATTATATCATGAAGCCAAATGCTATTGTTGAACCGATGTAGTATCAACATTGTGCATGATTAGATCCTAGACCAATCTTATTAATGGAGGAAAATAATTATTGCACATTTTTTAGTTGTATAAAACATTTTCTTATAATAATGCATCACAGAAGCCTGGAATCTATCTCAATTTTATTTGTAATTACCTAAGGAATGTAATCTTTGGTTTTTTAAATGACTGTTAATGAAATATAAGATGAAAAAATATAAAACCTGTACTAAGTTTTTCATGTACATTAATTTAGTAAGGCAAAATGCTTGCCTGACAGGCTAATGAACATGCCACAATATATTGTTTAGTATGCAAAACTGTAACATAGCTCACGACTTCTGTTATGATTGGAAACCATTTTTTTCTTACTGCCTCATATAGTTGTTTTTCATGATTGACAGAGGGAAGTTGATACCATGCATTTCATGCAAACAGCCCCTTGGTTGGGCTTGTTTCCTGATGCAGATGGTCAAATATTGCTTTCACAGGATGGTGGGGATAGTCCTGTTGTCAATCTTTTCAAATCAGCCACCGCTGCAGTCATGTCCAACCCTGGTTGTCCAAATCCAACATCTTTTTATACCATGTCAAAACAGGCAGAAGCTGCAGGTGCATTATTTATTTCACTTCAGATGGTTTATTGCTGTTTGTTTGACCAACTTTTTAGAGACAAAAAAACATACCAGTTCTTTGATAGTACTATAATAGTACTTTTTGTGCAATAATAGTAGTTAATTACTCTAGTTTGATGTCTGTTATTATATTCAAGACGTGTTCCCTTCATTTCTTTAATTTTTAAATTAACAGTTCTGGTCTTTTCATTTTATTGCAGATCTTCTTTACAAAGCTAACATGAATACTGGAAGTGTGCTGGAATATGCCCTTGCTTTTACCAGTGCTGCATTGGATAAATATTGCTGTAAATGGAGTGCTGCTCCCAAGACAGGGTTCATTGACATTACAACTTCAAAGGATTTTTACCGTATATATAGTGGCCTTCAAATTGTAAGGAATGACCTTCTACAAAATATTTTTATGATAGCGTCAAACTTAGCCAATGCATCTGAACAATAATCATCTACATGTTTGTCAAGGTATTAATTCATACACCAGACTAAGAGAATCCACCTACTAGTTGATAATAACTTTTCTAGACAGCTATCTCTGTTAAATGTGCTGTGGACTTGCTTCTCATTACTCTCTGTTTTTGGGCCAAAAATTTCACATGAACTATTTTATTTGATCACTAAAATTAAAAACAGATGATAGCCATCCTCGGAGAATGTATTATGACAATCGTATGGCATGCTATTAGCCAATCAGAAGATCTAGTCATGCTATTTTTCATTATTGTTGAGCAAATAACTCATGTTTAATAGGACGTACATTTTAGGCTATTTTTAAATTTGTGTAGTATATTAGGAGTTATAATTTTTTTCAGAATATAATGTTTCCAATTCATCATTTGAATCTTGATTTGACAACCAAGCTAATAAGGTACTAGCTCCCTGCCATGTGGTACCTCCTGATGAGCAGCCATGCTGGTGTTCTAGGGGGCTGCAATCCAGGTCAAGGCCAAGTATTACACACATCTTAGTACTGAACGGACCCTGTCAGATTAAGCGAGAACCATTGACTTGAACATTCTCCTTTCTGTATAATTGCAACTTTGATATCTGGAGCTAACTACATTTGTGATCTAAAACTGTTATTTGAGCAGGTGGACCAATTGTTTGATTAAGAAATTTAATAGTATATCGTGATCAAACTGCATGAGGTCTCGCAATTAAATACTATAACTACTTAATTAGAAGGATGATGAACCTTTAGTTTTACCTCTAATTTAGCCACTGAAGTATGTTAGTTTAATTAAGTAATTGAGGATATCTTCTCTCTACTAATCCGTTTCGATACTTGAGTTGTAGGGACACCTGGAGGATTCTGTTCAAGTATCATCGAATTTTGAAGTGTTGGGTGACTCAGTTGCTTGGGGTGGTTGTACCATTATCTACTTGCTTGGGCAGCAGATGCATTTTGAACTCTTTGATTTTTCATATCAAGTCCTCAATGTTGCAGAAGTAGAGGCTGGATTACTCACCCAAGCACATAAGAATCCCCATGTTGCTCAGGTATTGAAATTTGCGTTTATACTTGATTTTTTCTGTACTCATGAGTAGTATGCCTGTGTATAGAAAATTATTGTTTTATAGTTAAAATATTATTTTCCGCTGCCAGGACTTCAAGTTGGATTCCTCGTTTGATTGAATTGCAAGTTGTGCTATAACTGATTCTGTGTGTAAAAATCGTTCATTTATTTTATTTTATTTTTCCCTTTTCTTTTCTTTTCTTTCTGCTCATACTTGTCATCAAGTAGGATTTTACTCATTATGTAGGAGTTAAATAAATGGTTGCACATCATTATGTTCTACATTTTAGCTGTACTCTAGGTCATTAGGGTGCTTTTATCAGACTTTGATGTTTCTGAAGAACGTCAATTCCTTCTGTCTGCTTTTCATTTGCAATTTTGTTGAGCCTTGATTCCACATATCAACTTGGCTTGCTAGCATTTATGTCGCTCAGAATCTAGGTTGCAATTCATGTTTTAGGGATGGGATTTGCCCAGCTAGTCTGACCATCAAACTGTTAATTTATTATCCATCCAATTGTGCAGACCTGTACATGATTTGCCTGATTACTAGCACTTGGACAATCTTAGTCATAGTAACATGCATATTGAACAAGTCATAATTCTCAATCGCACTGAGTGGACTCATATTCTGAATCAAATTTAATCTCTCAATGAGGAAAATCTAAAATATAGTACAGAAAATATGATGATTTATAGTCCATAACCATAGAAATACAGTGCTTCCTTCTTTCTGAAGAAAGAATTGTAACTAGTAAAATCAATTTCTGACTTTGATTGTATTTAAAGTACAATGAAAACAGGGGATTGATTCAGCTGCTTCTAGCCTATTAACTTTTTCCATGTTCCGATTGATTAATCTGGCTGCCCTCTTCTTTTGCAAGGGATGGGAAACCCTATTAGAAGCAATGAAGAAAGCAAGAAGGTTGAACAATCATGTTTTCTCAATGCTGAAAGCCCGTTGCCCCCTTGAGGACAAGATAGCTTGCGCTATCAAGCAAAGCGGTGCCCCTCTGCATCGGATTAAGTTCGAGAACACTGTTTCAGCATTTGAAACATTGCCTCAAAAAGGTGCCTGAATGAATCCTACAATCCCCCCTTCCACTTCTTATGCTTTGTCTCAGTCTTGCAATGTCTATGCATATAGGGTCATCATGCTGTATTTTGGTTATCATTATGATTATTAAGTATCAAATTGTAGCTGCTAATGTGTTCCCTGACCAAAATTACGAGATTGAAATCAATTTGTATATTCTCCATGAACACATTCAGGGAGTTTCCCACCCTTTTTGTATTTTAAATGAAAATGAGAAGTGTTGACATTTCTTTCTGATTGGGCCCAGAAATTGAGTGTTTTATTTAAACAATTTTGCTCCCACCATAGATGATTGCCATTTTTTTTTAAGCTCTTGAAGCACAAAAGTCCAAGACAGGGAGTGATTACAAGGGAACCTTGTTTAATACCATAACTTAACTACTGCTGGCTTGCCACCCAAACAAGAAGAATTTGCAGAAGAAATAGCTAAATTTGCAATCAATGAAAAAAAAAAATCAAATTGTAACTATTTTTCTGAATGAAAATATCTTGTGTTCTAACAACTGTACTGCTTTGATCTAATAACAAAAATTAAAGAAAAAAAAATAGTGTATAATCTAATTCAATTGCAAATATGTTCAGAATGTTTGAATTATGCAGCTGATTTTTTCCAAGATTTTAGACAAATATGTGAACCTCTATATAGACGATTGGGAATAAGTCCACCTGCATGGTCTCATGAACACGCACTTAGAGTTCGAAAGGTTAAAAAAAAAAAAACATGTCAAAACTCTTCCATGTTTATGTATAATTAACCCCTTAGCTTTTCTTATAGTAGAAATAGACGCTTCAGATATAGGGTATGGTGGAATGCTTGAATAAAGATTAGATGAGAAATAACAACTGGTTAAATATCATTTTGGTATATGGCTTGGATAAAAAAAACTACTCCACCATAAAAAAATGATAGAAATTTCCCTTTCTCAAACAATATCACTAACTTGTTATCAGAAATAATATGGTTTTTCTCACATAATCCATTGATTATTAATTTGATTTGGATAAATCTGTCTTCTTGTAGTTTTTTTAGAACAATAAAATGACCTACTTACAAAAAAAAAAAAAAAAATTATTTTAATGGCCTTTTTCACTTTTTTTATTTATTTTTTTTAAACATAATAAAATGACTAAATTACTTAAGAAAAAATTAGGGTTTTTTTTTTATATATTCAACTTGGTTATCTATAATAAAATAGAGTAAACGCTTTGATATTTTAATAAATATTAAATATTACTTAAAAAACAAAAGTGACTGGCATGAGTAATGCATGCACCAGCTTGTAGGAGTTCCCAATACTTTTTAAGTGGCATGTGTTATGTCATTTAGCGACCAAACAATGATTTTCAAGGCGGTGTTCAATTCATCTTGGAGGCACCTCCATTATCAGGCAGCGCGTGTGGCCAAAAGATCTTTGGTTTGGTCCCGACAACCCTTTTTTTATGTTCTCTCTCCTCGTCTATTTCATTGCCTGGCTCTCTAATTTTTCAAAGTAGCTCTTCAATTTGTTTGTATTTCTATTTTGATCAATATTCTTTTGATTATTATTTTTTTTATTTGAAATAATTTATAAAATTTAATTATTTTTTCACTTTCATCCTCCTTTATTTTTTTTCATCTCTTAGATTTGGTATTTCTATTTATTTTATTTGAGATAATTTTTAAAATTAAAATTTTTTAATGATTTCACCGTCCTTTGATTTTTTTTCCTTATCAGATTTGGTTATTATTGTTTTGATTGCTATTTTTTTACTTTGAATTTTTTTAAAAAAATATATTTTTTTGATTTCATCATTCAATATTAAATTAGTTGGGGGTTGAGCCTCTAGATTGAGCTCAAATCTAGAATTTCATAGGTTGTGATTTTAGGAGATTAACTCAGATTTAAGAGATTTTCACGGGTTTTCTTGGTTTTTTTCATTCTTATAAGCTCGTGTTTTTTCAGTTTTATCTTTTAATATTTATTTAAAAGGAGATTGGACTCCATTATTATTTTTTATTTGTTTTCTATTGTATTTTCACATATTTTAAAAATAATCTGGGTTATCTCATCCTTCAACGTTAGGTTGTTTGATAATTAAGCGTCATAGTTTTATTCAATTTGTTTTTGACGTGGTTACCCTGATATCATAACCGAGTCACTTATTTTGCATGCTAACTCGGGTGGATTTGGGTCAAGTTTTTTCAACCTTTTTTTTATTATATTATTTTCTTTAATTTTTTTCCTTCAATATTTTGTTTGCTAGAAATTAAGCTTAGAATTTTTTTTTTCTTTTTGCTTTCTATGTGGTTATTGCAT
>Ga0307517_10004274_pt1 | contig 22007 bp, 28 predicted proteins | sample 23_EM_MG_FD_194515 | JGI IMG/M metagenome (GOLD analysis project Ga0307517, IMG submission 194515) | Populus trichocarpa ectomycorrhiza microbial communities from riparian zone in the Pacific Northwest, United States - 23_EM | ecosystem: Host-associated > Plants > Roots > Unclassified | place... | reverse complement strand
CGAAAACCTGCATCTTCGCAGCCGGTTGCTCTCGGCCAACCGTAATCGTCGACTCTTGGCCTCAAGATCCCTAATTCTATCGCCCAGCCGTTCTAATTTCTCTCTTGCCACACTGCGACTCTTTGTTGTATTTTTAGGCGCATATATTCACTGTTTTTCCCGATTCCGGACACTTCAGTTTCCCTAGCTCCCCTTGTTGCTCAACATTCGAGGCTTGTCACCCTTGCTCTTGCCTCTGGACCGGCCTTTCTTCGCTGAACCCACATTTCACGATGCCTTCAAAATCCAGGAAATTGCGGCCTCCCGCGCCACATTCTTCTCGTCGTAAACCAGGTTCTAAACCCAAATTAAAGTTGTCGCCCACACCCGCTCCCTATCTTGTCATCGACACAACTTTGCCTTCCAACATTTTCTCCGAGCGCTCGTTATTCGTGACCTACTCGCCTCAAAATAAGATCTACCGTACAGCGTTTGGGAACGAGATTGTTATTGAGGGCACAGGCGAAGTTCACGTTCACATATTCGCCAGTGGACAACCAATTTTCCTTCGAATGACCAATTGTTGGCACGTACCAAGCTCACCGCATCATTTTATTTCGACACTCTCTGGTTGCTTGCGTGGAAACCAGTTTATGATTGCTTCGCGAACTCCTAGAATGCTTTTCTCTCACAAATATCGCCTTTCGGAACCGAACTCTCCGAAGTATGTTCCACTCACTCGTGAAGATGGATTCCTGGTGCTCAGGTTCAAGCTTCCGGCACCCATTGCTTCTGTGTCACAGGTGAATCCACTCTCACTGGTTCAGGTTCCGAGTTCCATTCCCCCCCAGCCAGTGTCAATGACCACACAAACACCTGCTGTGGCTTTGCACACCACTATAGACCAGCCATTTGCTTGTCTCTTGGTACAACGACAGCTGCCGTTTTCTCCTCCTGACTCGCCTTTAATCTCTCCACACCATTCACCTTCTAGTTCCTTCCACATACCACAGGCATATTCTGTTCCTTGTTCCCCCACTCCTCCATTGATTCCAGTTTCGATTTCTCAGCCTTTTTCATCTCTAAATTATACCTTGTTTGATTCTCAGCCTTCTTTTGACTCCCCTAATTTTCACAACTCTACCTTTAATCCTCCTTCCGAAGCATCCATTTCAATACTTTCTTATCCAATTCCTACTTTTAACCCCCAATCGATTCAACAGCCTCAGTGCCCTTCGCTTTTAGAACCTTTACCTGTTCTCCATAATTTTACTGTATCTTCTAATTCTCCTCCTGAAACACCATTTCCAATAATTTCTTACCCCATCCCTACTTTCAATCCCCAATCAATCCAACAGCTTTCCCTTACCCTTCCTCTGCAACCTATTTTTCAACCTTCGTCAATTAGCACACCCGGTTTTGTGCTTGCACCACCACCACTCAGTTTGTCGACAACTCCTTCTTTGCCTCACTGGCAATCACCTTGTCTTTCCAGCTCTTCTCAACCAAGTTACTCGTCATTTTCATCAACTTCTCCTCTCATCCTGCTGATATTTTTTCCACCCAGGCCGTCATGTCTTCAATCATCGCCTTCATGTTCAGCTTCACCTACCCTGGCAGATTTTCAAACAGCCAAACATGCAATGAAAGGTGATGCTCCTGAGGATGCAGGCTCCGCTCAGAATGGGGGTGCTGGTCTCGTGGATGTGAACATTCCTGCAAATGGGGGTGCAATGACTTTCCCTCCTCTTTTTGCACACACATCTGAGGCTATCCATCCAATGTCGCACCTACATTCTCAACCTCGTTGCTGGACTCATGCTTCTCCTCTAGGTTTAGTTCAACCAAGGCTTTTGTCTTTTCCTCCAGATTCTCGTGACACCCTTATATCTTGCTCACTTCCTCTCCATCCACCAATTTCGTCTTCTATCCCTTTTGGTCCTTTTTTCAACACTTTATTGCTTCAACAACGTTTTGGTCCTCGTCCTATCCCTCCTCATCTGAAAACACCATAATAATCTTCCACCACTACTCTATTTTTAATGGGGTGCCCTTGAATTTTCTTGTTATATGGGGGTGTTCTTCACGAATCACTCGCCATTTTCTCACTTTGTTGTTATCTTTTCATCATGCATGTGGACACCTCTTGTTTTCTGCTACCTCCTTGCGCACCTTTTATGTGGTTGATGCCTTTGACCCATTTCATTCATTCCTTTCCGCTGCAGACTCCCTCAGTTGTGGGGGTGTGTTGGACTTGTAGTCTTGCCCTTCCGTTGTCTACATCGAGATTTGTTCCCACGACTTGTATCTACCTATTCCATAGCTTCTCGCCGTGTTCCTTGATCTCAATCCATCATCTTCACCTGTCATGTCTCGTCTCTGCACTCCTGTCAACACATGTGTTGTAGCTGATATGTTGGATATCTCTTGTATTTCTTTTACTCCATGATCACAATGCATTATGTCCTTGAGTTGATGAACATGAATTAGCCTAGGAGTTTCAGGAGAAAAGAGTATGCCTAGTGTTTGAAGGTCTGGTCCAGTCCAGTCTTTTGCCTTCGAGAGGCTTGGACTGAGACCAAGACCAGTCCTTGCAAATCTCGAAACCATAAAAGACCGGACCAAACCACCAAAGACCGGTCTTCAGCAGTCGGTCTCAGTTTTTCAGCAGTTACAAGACCAGTCTCAACCAGTTATGGTCTTAACCAGTCTGTAACTGGTCTAGACCAGTTTTTTGGTAGTTTCATCTACTTGTATATATGAAAATAATTTATTTTAACTATGTACTATAAGGACTCGTAGGCTTGTTGTCATCGTCATGCAGCGACGTTATGCCAATTGATCTGGCGGTCAATGCACTGGTCAACATGTAAATGGGGGAATGGGGTGTGTGGTGGGTGTCACTTAGACGAGCTCATGAGGATGACAGGTGCAGAGTTTTGGCAAGCACCAGTACCAGCGAACGAGGGGGCAGTTTCCAACAAATGAGGGGGACAAATGAATTGGGGGGCATTATCGAATGAGAGGGCAGTACCGATAATGCATTGGCAAATCAACATCAGCTCTCCATGACCTGTGGGTGGAAGCATTAATGAAGGAGAATTGAGAAACGAATTGCAGAATAAGTTGTTGGCTCGACTCATTCTGTAATGCACCTTGTGGGTCGAAACCTGCAGCCTGCCTGTCCTCCCTCCCTCCTCCCTCCTTGTCAGCGGCAGCTATGGCTGCTCTTTAGGTGGCATGCATGGGCTTCAACATGGGCATTGACGTGGATGGGTGAGGCGGCATAGACATTGACATGGGTGGTCTATGTGGGGGGCTTCAACATTGGTGGGGTTTGACATGAGTGTTGATGTGTTGTTCAACACGGGCGTCTATGTGGCATTTGTAGGCAGCATAACTGGCATCAACATTGGTGGTCGTCGACTTGGCTGGTCGACAAGAACCGATGTGGGTGGGCAATGATGTGGCATCGTTTGGTACATGGCGTTAGTGCAGTCATGGTTGTTAATCTCACCCTGGCTTGGCCCAATGGCTTCACGACAAGTAGGGTCCACCCACATCTCTAGATGAGGAGGGGCATGCGATGTGGTGGGGCTTGTTAGACCTAACGACATACAAATACTGTTAGTTTATAAAAACACAATGAATCACTGACCTAGAACTTGATTTACGAAGGGTTTGAGGTCGGGAGAGGTGAGGGAGGGGCAGAAGATGGTGAAGGTCAAGTTACAACATTGGTTGTTGATTGTTGTTGATCATGGCACGTGTCACACACTTGGTTTACATCGAAACTCAATCAAAAATTAATGCATGCAAGTAATATTTTGGACTTTGAAATAGAAATATTCTGGCCTGAGACCTACCAGATTTTAAGGCTGAAAAACCGGTTGAAACTGCTAAAACCGGTTTTTGCCTGGTCTTTAATTTTCGAGAATGGCGATGGACCGAAGACCGGACTGCGGTTACAGTCTTGATCGGTCCTGAGAATTTCCGGTCTTGATCAGTCTTGGTCCAGTCCAGTCTCGGTCTTTTTCCAGTCTTGAGACTGGATCTTCAAACACTAAGTATGCCGGATGGATGATATAAACTGACAAGTTTATTCTCTTTTTTCATCAAACAGATATGCTGCCAAAGGCTTCCACTCATAGAAGGGGCACTCGTCACACTCGAGCAACCATCCATGCAAATTGTTCTGCGGAAATCACCTTCTGCGTTGAGTGTATGTCTGATTATTTAACATTCTTCAATATTCTGACCCGTTTTCAGTGAACAACGAGGTTCTTCCTAATCCACCCATCGTACCTGCACTGCCCAGAAGCACATCCCAGCCAGCACATACTCAGAGCGTCAATACAAACCTAGCTGCAGAAACTGTCCCCATTGAAGCACTTCCTATAATCGACGAAGAAGAGGCTGATGGTGAAATCAATTTTCTGTCGTCGATGTTTATTCATACCCTATTAATTTTTAAAGTCTCTCACAATGCCAATGATAATGATCGCAATCCGTTCGCCTCACCTGGGTCCTCACCTGCACCACCCTTTATTACCTCGCAACCACTGTCTCCTGGAGCCAAGTCCTTTCAGTTTCCTAGCCCCAGAACAGATTCCAATGATTCCAATGATGGGATACCCTATACACCACTCCGTCAAATGACTGCAAATCACCAATGAACCTCGAGCCTGGCCACAAATTATATACACGGTTCTCCAAGGATCGGTCCACACAGTATGCAGTGGCACTCACATCTACCCTCTTGTCACAGTGCAGATGGGAAAAAGAAGATGAAGGCAGATGATGTGTGGATGTTCTTCAAAGAGCTGGATGGGCATAATGAGTGTATTTTCTGCCAGTAAGCCCTGAAACCAACTTTAGTTTGCATAACCACTACTTATTTCATAATTTAATAAGGCAGGAGCACTCTATTCACCCACATATCAAAGTCCGATCTTTTAGCAAGGTGACTGGTACAACAGTTCTGCACAATCACCTTGCTAGCGAACACATGGCATCATGGGTTGACACTTGTGACAAATTCAAGATCCCAATAAAAGCTCAGGTTGCACAAAAGGCCATTAACGATTATCGTCAGAAGTGAGGGCAACCACAAGCACCTTCTGATGGCAGTCAAGTCCCGCCTCCTCCAATTTGTGAATACTCTCATGAGGCATTTGTGGATGCCATTGTAGAGTGAATTGTTGCCAACAATCAAGTATGTCTGTTATCCCTTTCACATTATTGATTTGCTTAACTACTATTTGTAGTCTCTGAATGTTGTTGAAAACCCGCACCTCCACTGTCCAGGCAATCTTTCTCATGCTCAGAGAAGAACTCTGCGACGACGATATTCCACACCGCACTCACATATGTCAGCAGGTCGGTGAAATTTGGGAGGATCATATCAATGATCTCGAAGTTGAGATGAATGTATGAGTATTCCCTTGTTTCACCCTGAATCTTGCTGATTCAGAACAGTTCTCAGAAGTCCCTTGGAAAAATTTCCCTGACCTCTGATTTATGGAGCAATAGCAACCTAATGCTGTTTATGGCTGTGACTGCTCATTGGATTCAGGGCAAACTAACTACAACACCGCAAGGGCCTCAATATAAGCTCAATTTGCATGCAGACTTGATTGGATTTCACCGTGTCTCTGGTTGCCACAACAGAGAGCACCTGGCTTGCGCATTCATGTACATACTTGATCAAATTGATATCACAGAAAAGGTATGGGTTAAATTTAAATTTCAAAATGTCATTAGGTTTTAACTCTTGTCTGAACCTGGCTATAGATTGGGTGGGTAACACTCAACAATGCGTCCAATAATGATACCTTCATGTCAAAGCTTGAAGAAGAGCTCAAGTCACGTGGGATCCCCTTTGACTGTGTCAAAAATCATATCTGGTACATGCTACTGGTGTCTGCTTATCTCATGTATTGTTTCCTTGTCTAATCATGAGTTTCAAGCTGTTTCCCCCACATCATCAACCTGGTGTGCAAAGCTGTTTTAAAGGCACTCACAAATCTTGATTATGCGCATGATCCAATCAACCCAGAGGAACAGCGATCATTCCTTGACATGGTTGATGGTGACCCTATTGCCACAATTTGGGCACTAATACATGTTGTAAGTAATTTGTGATCAAATTCTTTTGTGCTACTGACTTAGCCTTAGATATGAGCATCTTCACTTCAACGTCAGGAATTTTCGAGGATTGTCAAGTCATACAATAACGACAAGGACCTCCAGCTCATTAGAGATGTTGACATTCACTGGTCCTCAAGCCTCCTGATGATCCAACAGGCATTAGAGCTAGAAGTGGTATGGCCCAGCATTGATCTTTATTCATCTATTGATATATTATGATATAGCCACTTGATGTCTTTTTGAACAGCCCCAATTTCGAGGATTTGCATAAGTATAAGCTGACTAATAATGAATAGAATGCACTCATCATTGCTCATGAAATTCTTCTAGTAAGTCTTGAGTTATTATCCCCAGGTTTTACTAGCAAACCGATCACTAGGTTCCATTTGCATTTCAACAAAAACTCTCTGCCCACAAGACACCAACTCTTTGTGATGCAATTCCCTCATTTGAGGTGATGATATCTATCTGGACTGAAAAGCAGGAAAATGCGTTGCTAACAGAGTCAGACATCATTCAAGAAGGCCTTAACAAGCTCATAGTTTACAGATATCGAGCTAATCTCGTCCCAGCGTATGTTATCGCTATGAGTAAGCCTATTTATTTGATTGATTGGTTCATGCAATTGATCAATTTTGAAGTACTCAATCCTTCACTTAAGCTTTAGCATTATACGGAACATGAGCCACAGAGGTGTGCTTGGGCAAAGGGCCTTCTATATGAAACAGTAAGCGAATCAGTAATTTTCCTAACCTCTTTTCAATGTCATTAGCTGCTACCATATCATACTCAAAGGCAACAATCCCCACCAACTGCAGACACAAGACCTGTACCACCACCGCCCACTGGGCTCAACTGACCAATCCGCCCTATGCAGCCTACTCCAAGCCGACTTTGTGTCTGCGGTGCAAATCATGGTGTCAGTACTCAAGCATGCACTGCGGATAACATACTTGGGCTCTCGAGATCAGCAGCAACAAATGCAAATCACAGCCTCGATATGGAGATCGAGGGTTATCTGTTTGATTCACAAACAGGCACAAGCAGCCTCATGTTCTGGCAGGTCTCTTTTTTTTGGGGGGGATGAAATAATGCTGGCTTATCCTTGTGAGCATCATAGGAAAACCAACTTCGCTATCCCACCTTGTTCATGGCTGCCATGGATTACCTTTCCATCCAAGGCTCAGCAGTCTCATGCAAGCATGTTTTCTCTTCAGCAAAAGAGACCATGTCAGACCAGAGGAATCGCATTCTTTACGGACTGATGGAACAGCTTCAAATGCTCAAGTTTGCATTCAATAAGGGTGAGACACTTCATTTTAAGAGTGGTACAGAGGAGAAAGATATCCTTGCATATCTTGAGAGCACGTTGGGTGGTGCAGAGCTCATCCCAGGGGATATTAATGTATTTATGCGAAGTCTGCTCAGCCATAGCCCTTCAGAAACTGATGTGTAGTTACGTGAACAATTAAATATTTTACTCTTTCCATATTTGGCTACAAGCGGTAGCTTAGCTGGAGCTGAGCTGGAGCCAGTCAAGCTGAGCCAGTGATCATCAGCTCAGCTCAGCTTTAAGCCCTGAAGGGTCACCAAGCTGAGCTGAGCTGCAGCAACACTACATACATGGTCCAAATAAGGCAATAAATGGATCTGGTCAATATACATTTTAGGTTATGTTAGATTTCTAATCTTGATCTGACCCTAAATATAATGATATCATTGTTGAAATGAGCAAACTAATAGGGTATATAGGGCATTTAGTTTAGAGGATTAAAAAAGCCCATCTGGCACAGTGGTTAATTGGTCTGGAATATCATCAGCAAGATGTTTCCCAGGCTTGGGGTTCAATTCCTAATATCTTTTAGTGTTATTTTCTCTGAGTCTGTCAAGTCCCCTGCATTGAATTCTAAACTGACATTTCTGTGGCTAGGGTACATATTTTTATACCCATACCTGTACCCTTGCTTATCCATTGCTTGTACCCATGGGTTTCTATACCTGTGTCAATCACTAAAGGTGAATATGTGTGACATAATAATATAAGCTGCCCCAAACAGAAAATAGCATTGAAATAGTGCAAATCACTGTTTAAATTTGATGTACCCTAATACCACTTTCAGACACTGTGCTTGATAATGCTTCACCACTATTTTAAAAAAATATATTCCTAGAAGAGACTTTGCTACAACAAAAATAACAAGTTCAAAAACAAAGATCAATGGGTATTCTTGGGGTTTGAATTTTCAGAATGAGCTAATAACCATCATTAATAAAAGTGGACATGAATGCAAATAACCCAACATACATAGACGATGTTCAAGGAGAATCTTCAATAGTGAAGACTGGAATGCCTCAAGGGTATCAGAGTGTGAAAGTGGATAATCCCCTAGCAATTTAAGGCTGGTCTCCACCTTCTCTCTTATGCCAGTTTGGGTATATAATTTGAATGCCTTTTGGAAGGAATCAATAAATGAGATAGTGTCTGACTGGTGCCAGAAGGAGTTCTCTAGGCAAATGAGAATGGCTGCAGAGTGTTAGGAAAAGGCAGAATAATGAGAGTAGGAGAAATACCAAGATGGAATCAAACAAACCAGTAAAAACAGTGAGTGAGGATTTCTGAAATTGATAAGTTGTTATGCTAGGTTTAAGATACAGACAACTAACATCAAATTTGGCACTTATGAACTTGGCAACTTGGTTGTAATGCTGATTCTGAAAAGAAGAAAAAAATGAGTTGTGTTGGCATGGAAATGACTGGAGACCTCACAAACTGGATATATTGTCATGTTGCATTATTAGTCATGTGAGTTCCAGGAAAAAATAAATCACAGACTCACTCGCTGGATGCATTTTCAGGTTGTCAGGTCAGTTATGCAATTCCAGAAGAATGACAGAGACCAACTCACATTCTGGATGCATTTTCAGGTTGTCTCATTGGTCATTCAATTTCTGAAGAATTACAGAGATAGACTCACATTCTAGATGCATTTTAAGGTTGCTTCATGACTTATGCAATTTCAGAAGAATCAGAGACAAACTCACTGCCTGGATGCATTTTCAGGTTGTCTCATTGGTCATTCAATTTCAGAAGAATTACAAAGGTGAACTCACATTCTGAAAGCATTTCCAGGTTGCCTTATCAGTCATGCAATCACAGAGATGGACTTACTCGCTGGATGCATTTTCAGGTTGTCTCATCAGTTATGCAATTCCAGAAGAATTACAAAGGTGGACTCACAAACTGGATGTGTTTTTAGGTCATGTTATTAGTTATTCAATGTTGGAAGAATCATAAAGACCCACTCACAACCTGGATATATGTTCAGATTATCTCATCAATCATGCTATTTCAGAAGAATCACAGACAAACTCACAACCTGGATGCATTTTCAGGTTGTCTTGTTAGTCATTCATTATTGGAAGAACCAGAGACCAACTCACAACCTGGATGCATGTTCATGTTGTCTCATCAATTATGCCATTACAGAGGAATCACAGAGACAGACTCACATCCTAGATACATTGTCAGTGTCAGGTCATCTCATTAGTCATGCAATTCCAGAATAATCTCAGACATGGACTCACTCCCTGGATGCATTTCCAAGTTGTCTTTATTAGTCATTTAATTTTAGAAGAACTATAAAGATGGGCTCACTCTCTAGATGTATTTGCAGGTCATCTCATCAGTCATACAATTTTAGAAGAACCAGAAAGGTGGACTCACAAACTGGATGCATTTTCAGAACATCTCATCAGTCATGCAATTTCAGAAAAATCGCACAGATAGACTCACTCCCTGGATGTATTTCCAGGTTCTCATCAGTTATCTAATTTCAGAAGAAACATGAGGATGGACTTACATCCTGGATGCAATTTCAGGCCATCTCATCAGTCATACAATTCCAGAACAATCACAGAGATAGACTCACTCCCTGAATAAATTTCCAGGTCATCTTGTCAGTCATCCAATTTCAGAAGAATTACAGAGATAGACTCACAAACTGGATGCAATTTCAGGTGAGCTTGTCAGTCATGCAACTTCTGGCAAATCACAGTAAAAGACTTACAAACTAGATGTATTTTCAGGTTCTATCATCAGTTATGCAATTGTAGAAGAATCACAGAGATGAATTTACAAACTGGATGCATTTCAGGTCATCTTGTCAGTCATGACATTTTAGAAGAATCACAAAGATGGACTCACTTGCTGGATGGATTTTCAGATTGTCTTTTCAGTCATGCAATTTCAGAAACATCACAGAGATGGACTCACTCCCTGGATGCATGTTCAGGTCATCTTGTCAGTCATTCAATTTTGAAAGAATCATAGAGACAGGACTTACATCCTGAATGCATTTTCATGTCATCTTGTCAGTCATGAAATTCCTGAAGGATCATAGAGACATGCTCACTCCCTGGATGCATTTTCAGCTCATCTCTTCAGTCATCCAATTTCATAGAAATCACAGAGATGGACTTACCCGCTGGATGCATTTTCAGGTCATCCCATCAGTCATGCAATTCCAGAAGAATCACAGAAATGGACTTACATCCTGGATGAATTTCCAGGGCATCTTGTCAGTCATCCAATTTCAGAAGAATCACAGAGACAGACTCACTTGCTGCATGCATTTTCAGGTCCTCTCATCAGTTATGCAATTTTAGAAAAATTGTGAAAGTGGACCTACTATCTATATTTATTTTCAGGTCATCTCATCAGTCATCTAATTTCAGAAGAACCACACAGATGAACTTACTTGCTGGATGCATTTTTAGGTCATCTCATCAGTTATGCAATTCCAGAAAACCTACAAAGATGGACTCACTCGCTGGATACATTTTCAGGTTCTTTCATCAATTATGTAATTTCAGAAGCATCAGAGATGGACTCACTTGCTGGATGCATTTTTAGGTCATCTTGTCAGTCATGCAATTTCAGAAGAATCCCAGAGACAGACTCACATCCTGGAGCATGTTCAGTGATCTCATTAGTCATGCAATTTCAGAAGAATCACAGAGGCAGACTAACATTCTGCATGCATTTTCAGGTGGTCAGTCAGTTATCTCTATGGACCAGAAGGCATTCCAATATACCTCCTAGAACCACCAATGTACTCAGCATCTATTTCTGAAATTAAATTATTCCTTACCGTATTGTCCTGGAAATAATCTTGCATTCCTGTCCCTTTGTTGTGATTTTAATTGTAACTTACATACTTCCATTTATAGTTAGTCAACCTTTCAGTTCTTTTTAAAAATTGGTTCTCTTACTTCCTAAATAGTTCATCAGTTCCCAGTTCTCTGGTCAGCACAACCTAGATACACCATACATAATTCTTGTCCCCATTAGCTCATGCTCCTTTGTTTCTAGTGGTAGTTGTACTCACCTCATACTGTGCATACAATTGTTAAATATAAAAGATGATATCTATAGCTCAAACTTACATAGCAGTGGCGGAACCATAGCAGACAATCCTGAACCAACCAGTCCTTTGTCAATGTCAGCTCTATGCAAGATTTTTGGTCTGTGATTATGATAATACAAACCTTTGGTCCAATGCTTCTGGATGCACTAAAATAGGAGTCAATTGAAGAACTGGGAAATTTATCAAAAAGCCTACTATTTTATTGCATAGCTAATACACAGTTCTAGATTATTACCCTGGATTGAAATAAAAAGCATCTTGAGTGCAAGATCATCCAGGGAGTCTGCTGTTTTCTCTGTCAGTTCTTTCACCTGATTCTGGTGTTTACTGTCGTTCTCTTGCATTTCTGGATATCATCAAGGGTTCCAGACTCGACCAGAAAAAAATAACAACTTGATTGAACATACTTTCCAAGCGCAGATAGGCCCTCGGGGGGAACTTGTACCCTCGCAGTGGCGCCTCAAATCTAGCTTCCAGTGAACAGAGTGCAACCTGACGGTTTTCATTGTCCGTCCGACGTCGCTTGAAGACCTGTGTGATTAGGTCATCGAATTTTGTGAAGATTGCGATCACTGGAACTTCAGTGTTGTATTTCCATTAGTGGCAGGTACGGAGACGATGAAGAGCTTTAAAACACCATTTCCTGCCCGTTGCTCATTAAAGAACCTCTCCTCCAGTTCCAGTAGAGGCCGTGACAGATTTGGTGCAAAACAGAACCTGCAGTAGTATATAAACACAAGAGGATAAAAAAGAGATTTTCAGCTGACCAAATGGCATGAAGTTGATCATTTGGTTCAGTGGACTTTGCGCGCTTATCAATGAACGCTTGAACTTTCTTCAACTGACGGTCGTCTCCGGCCTCAAACCCTGGAGAGTCATGGAAGATGAACTGCGGGTTGCTCGAGAAGGCGAAGGGGCGATTAATGTCGTGGATGCCGCGCTGATCAGCAGCAAGGTCAGATCCTCGATATTAGTCCCGGAGCTAAACGAACGAATTACCGCTGAGGTGGTCTCCAGCTGGTTTGCAGTGAGAGGTAAGAGCAAAGCCTCTTCGAGAACCGGATGGGGAACGCACCAAATTCATTCCTTCGTTATAGATGCGAGGGTCCTCGGTTGTATTGCAAACTCGCTTCAACAGTGTGGTCTTGCCAGCATTGGCCCGACCGATGACGAGAATACGAAAGTGGCTGTATTTCTGACGAACGTTGAAGGAGTCGAGGAGGTCGGCCATGTCAATAGTCGATAAGGAAGTGTAAGTGGGTAGCCTTTCTATGCACCTTATATTAATTCATTGGTCTCCTAAAACGGGCCTAATGACATTGATGACAGTCGATCAACATTCATTGTTCATGGAAAATGATGAACTCCAGAACTGACAAGCGACTTGACGACTCTATTTTTGCTATCAATGTCAGACCCATGATAGACCATGGGCATGTCAATTTCTCAGGACAGACAAGAGTAGACACCTACGCAGAAAAAAGAAGCGACAGACAAGAAAGAAGACGACACACCGTCCCAAAACACAACACATTGATGCCAGGATTATTGTCGTTTGGGATCAACCGGTGTGTCGAATCTTCGCTTGGTACATGTCTAGGCCCTTACTCCAGCTTAAGTTTACAGTTCAAAATTTGACTAAGTACTTTAGCATTCTCCTGGACTTTGAAAATTATATGTGACTTTTTGTCATAAATTATGTACCTTCTCTACCCGAAATGTGTTTTAGCTAAGAATACACAGAACGAATTTGAAAAAAAGCGACACCTCTTTGTCCGTCGTGTTCGCCTGGTCGGGGTATAGCTTATCTGCTCGACAGCGTTCCCCACGCCGCCGCCGGGCTCGTCTTGTGTTTACCATACGTTGGGCTGGTCCTACCGTTGTGTAGTTCATCACAACGGTGACAGCGTTGGCGATAGGCTGATACCACCGCCGCGGGGTTCGCCACGGGGGCCGTTGGCCTGTGATTGTGGTTTTGCCATATAAGCGCTGGGCTCGTTGGGCCGTCGTGGGATTCGCTATGTATGATCCTGCTCTCCCGTGGTTCACCAAGTCAACGGCGAGCAGGTACTTCCATCGCGGGGTCCCTTATCTTGTCGTTGTCCTGGCTTGCCATACGGGAGCTGGGTCAGTCTAGGGGTCGGCTTTACATTGTTGGAGTCGGGCTTACCTCTTTCTTATGGGTCCACGATGTCCCCCACGGAATTCGCCATCTCTGGGCCACTTTGTTGCCTCACCACCTCGTTCTCAACTCCGCCGTTGGTGTTGCTGGGTTGCGTCTAGAGGTGTTGTTATCGAAATCAGCCCACATCCCTCAATGAGGGGAGGGGCAGGACCAAAGCGCGGGGTGGCAGGGTACGAGCATGGGCAGCAATGGTGACCACCATTGGTGGGGGGGGAAAGAGAGCAGCAATGGCAGGTGACATAGGAGCTGTCACACTCATCACTCGGAGTTTTGAATTCACAAATGGCAGACAGACTCAAAAACTTTATCAGCAGGACACAGCGGTGTGTCGTTGCTCAGCCTATGCGTCGTTATCCTCATCTGTGGGTGTCTTCTCTTGTACATCCTCAGGTGTGATCATTGATGAACCAATTTAGGCAAAATGTATTAGATGCCAAATTTGGGAGTGATGAAACCGTTTACAGATGTAGTTGGGAGAGATAAGAACTGACCCGATTGGCTGAAACAATCGGCCTGGCAAGATTCCATCTGTGGATCATCTGTCGCGTTCGCAGGCTAAGCACCCACTTAGGGCTACAATTGCCCAACGTCCATTATATATCTACACCAAAAACGAAAAAAAAAACGTCACCTCAACCTCTACTCTCTCATATACCACGTCTCCATAGTATAATCCTTCTTCGGACCCTTAACCTCATACTCGATCTTCCATTTCTCAATATCCGCACCCTTGAAATAAACATATACCTCACTTCATACGTATCCGGGCTACACCAATGGCTAGCCTTTGCTCCCCAGGGCGACTTCAGCGGCGCATTCTCAGAAGGGCCTTCAAAATCGACTCGGTGGAACAGAGAGTCAAGCGACGACCCAGAGTCCCGCTTTGCGAAATATACCTCAAGTTTGTCGCTTGGTTCGTCGTATTGGTATATGTATTGCTTGGTCCCTGCGAGCTTCGACCCGGATGAAGTAGTTAGTTCGGTTTGTTCCGAGTAGAGGTACTCAACGTTGCAGGGGACATTGTTGGCACCTTGAGATTCTTGGGATGTGGACGAGGATGAAGAGTGTTGTCTAGGAATAAATTCAGCTGTCCCTGTGCTGACACCCGAAGGATAATCGGGGTGACGAGAGATATAGGTGCGGTTGAGTATCCAAGAACCGTGTACAGATCGGAAAACGGCAGCAGCGACGAAGAGGGCCGAAGTCGCTGCGAGATTCAACGTGTGTTCGAGCTCTCTCAAAAATGGCTGAGGCTCCGTGGCATGGTTATCGTTGGATGGTTGGAGCCACGACGGACGAGTGAGGAGATGCGGACCAAAGATGTTTTGTGCCAAAATAAGCCGTTTGTTCGATGCAGCGCTGGGCGGCGGGAAAACAATGCCAACTTCATTGGCTAGTTCCATTCCGAATTCAACGTAATCTTCCCGAGGGTACTGAACCCTCGGCTTACTGTCTCGGACAGTTTTCTCCTCAAGAATACCTTCTCGGATCTCATCATCAGTAGGCCACCGAAGGGAACCAGAAAATAAACCAATGCACCATCGAGCTTGAAGCTCGATGACACCCCAGAACGGTCCACGGTTGTATCCTACGAATCCTGCGTTGGGGAATGATGGATGCAGAGTCGCGCGGTGAAGGAGGAAGGGAAGGAATATTTCCGACTCTGAAAAATCCAGGTCGGAGAGCAATGTCTGTGGAAGGACGGCGGCTGCAGACGATGGATGGAATCCTGTGGCAAATATGATATCTGTAATATTGCTGGGGAGCGTGTACTATGCGGCTACGGACGTAATGTGTAATTGGGATCCAGAGATCGAGGCGAGGCGACCAGTGTGGACCTTAATGCGCCCGGAACGAACATAATTGGCGTACAGATCCGAAATTGCGATGTAAGGAGGCATATCCATATCGTTATTCGACACCGGGCCCCCACAAATAGAGCGCATGAACTCATGCGTTTTCTTCCACCGTTCTTGTTGAGTTTGTTGGGTAGGTGGCTGGGACGGACGTCGGTATAGAATGAGATCCCAGGGAAGGATTGTCGAGCCCGGATCTTCCACATCCATAGGGATGCATGTCGGAAAGACATATACAGGACGAGGGGTAATATGATGCACGGACGCCGCGAGATGGGCAATGTCACCTGCGACTTCGGCGCTGCTGAGTGAACCTCCTATGATAGCAACGTGCCTGTCAGTGAAGACGCTGGGGTCGGTGTACGCTGAGGAATGTATAACTGTTCCGGGAAACGTGTCGAGGCCTGGAATAGAGGGGAGGTAGGGTTGTGAAAAGAAACCGCATGCGATAATAAGATGGTCGAATTCAGCTGTCTCTGAGGCTTGCCCACGCGAAGACCAAGTAATCATCCATTTATCATTGCTATCTGACCTTTGCACACCCGTAACCCTGCAACCCAAGCTCAGTACACCAGGTTTGAGAAATTTGTGAGCGTAGGAAGCCAAGTATTCCCCAACTTGCACTCTGGTGGGGAACATGGGGGTGCTGGGTGGCCAAGGGAAATCAGAGAAGGAGCACCCGTATTTGGAGAGATTTATTCGCATTGAAGGACGGCAAAGCTTGGAGTTAGGCGCCCATAATCCGCCGACGGATTCTTCCTTCTCGAAGATCCTGGGCAACAAACCAACTTGGACGGCGGACTTTGCGGAAACGAGTCCTGCGGGACCTGCGCCTGGAGATCGTTGAGTATCGGGTTTGAAGCAATAAATCTATTGGTGTACCTATAATCGCGACGGTTCTGGCCATAGGTTGAACTCTGAAGACGTCGTTGAAGATCTGTCGCTGGTCGATCGAAAGGGGAGGCTCTTGATCGATCAACAATTTGCACCGGAACGGAGATGTGGCAGTGTTCCATCAGGCCATATTCGGAAGCCAGCCATGCATAGAACCCTTTCCTCATCGTCCATGTTCTATTCACCCGCATGAGCAGTGAAATCGCAAGGAATATTTCGGGAGGATTTTTTACCGATGCAGCGCAAGTCACCGTCCACGGGGGTTCGTTTACCACCGTTCTTGGGGATTATCATTCAACAACCGGAACCAACGTGAACTCGAGGAGGAACGGTTCGTCGACAACTCAACTTTTGGAACTTCACTTACTTGGTTGCGTGATACTAGGGATTGACCTCCTCCAAGAACATATCCGAGTCGCACTCGGCGCAGTCCATAACTCTCAGGAACGCTATGACCCACCGAAATGTCACCCTGGTACACGAGAAGCCGTTCTGACTAAAATATTAGCTTGGGTCAGGAAGGATTGCGATAATCTCGAGCTATTTTTATGGCTGTATGGTCCAGCTGGCTCGGGTAAATCAGCCATCGCACAAACTATTGCGGAAATGTGCTTCAAAGAAGAAACGCTTGCGGCCAGCTTTTTCTTTTCTCGAGGCTCTACAGGGCGCAACAACGAAGTCCTATTTATTTGCACCTTGGTATATCAACTCACAATTTCGATACCAGGGATGCGAGAGTGCGTTGAACAGGCATTGGATCGAGATCAGCTCTTATTGTCACGATCGCTCGAGGCTCAATTGGAAGGACTTATTGTGAAACCAATTAATTTTCTAGCTCAGGACAATTGCACGGCACCCGCTCTCAGCTCTTGTCCGCGCTTGATTCTCATCGACGGATTGGACGAATGTGGTGAACCGAGAGCTCAAGCCTACATCTTGCAGGTTCTCTTGAATGCTGCAAGACAACTCTTGGTTCCTTTCAAATTCCTCATTGCCAGTAGACCAGAACACGTCATTCGGGAAGCCTTTAACGAAAATTCCCTCCGATCCTTGACAACAACCCTCGTTCTGGATAACACATACCATCCAGATGACGACATTATGACCTTTTTGATCTCACGATTTGAAGATATCAAGAATAAACATCCCTCACGGAACCATCTCCCCAACGACTGGCCCGGCACGGAAAATATTAGGCATCTCGTCCGTAACTCATCGGGGCATTTCATTTATGTCTCTACTGTGATCAAATACATTGACTCCCACCGACATTGGCCTCCAGATAGACTTGATGTCATCCTCGGCCTCTCAAACCCTGGGGCGGATACGCCCTTTGCTGGCCTTGATTCTCTATACCACCATATCCTCTCATCAGTTGCTAATATGGCGAAAGTGAAGGAAATTTTCTACTACCACCTTCTGACACCACTGCCCGTAGTTACTGCCTTTGGTATCGAGGATTTCTTCCGCTACAGACGAGGGGAGGTCAGAACAATCCTAAGTGATCTGCACTCTATTGTGTCATGTCATGATCTGCCAGGTCAAGATTTTGTTATCACTTTCCATCACGCCTCGTTTCGCGACTTCCTCCTGGATGGTTGCCGGTCTAGGATTTTTTTCATCGACCTCCATTATGCTCGCCTGACCCTCGTTAAGGCTGCGATTCATCACATGAAAAGAACTGATGAGGGGGGAAAACCTCTGACGCCAAATACAAGTGGGTTATTTCGTTGTGTGCGCGACTGCAGCATTTGTTGAGCAGGAAAACTGATATTTTTTAAGAGCTTGCCCAGGTGTTTTTTATCCAGAATTTTCAGCAAGCATACATAGACCATGAGCTCCTGGAAGAATTGTATCGGGTTGACTTGGTGTCATATTGTGTCCACTTCGAAGCCCTTCATCAACTCCCAATTCCCCGAATATTTGGGTGGCTGGAGCAGCAGGTGAGTTGTTATTTTTTCCCCGCCCCGTCGAATTGAATATTTATGAATGCAAGCGCCATCCCAGGTCTTCAAAGACGGTCTTTCAGCACCATATGCGATCGTTTGACAGTTGGATTGCACCCAAACTTTCAACTTTGTCGTCCAAATTCCTTGCCGCTGTAACGCTTCCTACCTTCGGTCGGAGTGCCAGGATCGCATGCGCGATTGTCAAGGCAGAAGAAAATCCTGTCGTTCATGACTTGGGATCCGCACTTGCATTTTTTTGGGACGAAAAACCACACCCGGGTTATCTTTCTCTAGTCTCTCAATTTCTGGTGGACGTTCAAAGAGCTGGTCCTTTACATGTCGGAAAGGCCGAATATACTAACCTCGCAAGTTATCTCTGGAAATATTTGCAGCGATCGAACCAGTCAGTGTAATTCTTTTTTTTTTGAAGAAAAACACTGGGTTAAAGGTTATCGAACAGGCGTATGGTTCGAAAGTCAGGGTACCTGTTATTCTACTCCAACAGTACGAAGGATATTGGAAAGTTCGCCATGAATCTATTTCTCGACACCTTGCCAAACGTCTATAGGGTTTCGGATGACCCTGCATTCTTCAAATTAGTTCTAGATAATCCAGACGTTGACTGGCCGGAGAGTCTTCCTTCAGAGAGGTCGTATTTGAATGAGAGAGTCCAAGAGTATTTGAAGGTAGACATTGATCCACTTTTTAAATACCCCGAAACAGATTCTACTTGACTAGGAACCATTATTTGCACTGCCCAGCTGACCCATTTGGGGTAAAAATATCCTCCAAACTAATTACGACACTTTTCGCTTGGGATTGTTCTGGGAGTTTGGACACCGTCTCGCATATTGGACGCACCCGGATGCTTTTCGTTCGCATCAGGGCCAAATTTATCCTTCCGTGCCGCTAGACCTTATTTTTGTCTCAAAATTCCTATGCTCGCTTCCAGAATAAGTATTCTTTGCTTTACTTTAACGCTAGGTTGCTCTGTAGTGTTAGTCAATGGTTTCTAAGAAATAGCTCCCCTTAAACGCCTATCATGTCGGACCGGATCCTGGGAAAATGTCAAACTCCGCTGAGATGAAGGGCGGAAAGCGCGATTGTGATCTTTCAACTCAACCTCTTTTTTCTTTTTCTTTTTTTGTCTGACCATCATGTCGTCCAACGTCCCCATCTCTGGTGGATCTAATCTCACGGCACCTACTCCCCAGAATACACCCTTATCCCAAGCACCCATCGCACTCGGGCTCTCCCGGCCAACCGTCCCAGACATCACGGAGGACAATGAGGGCGAAATTTCAACGGCAGATGGGGGTGAAGAACCAACTCTTGCTGGTCTAGAGCAACATATGCTCGGTATGGTCCACGGAAAGCTCGCCGATCTTCTTGGGAAGAGTTCAGGATATATCGAGAGTTTGCCTGTGGAAGTCAAGTTGAATGTGGAGGCACTGAAGGGAGTACAGGTCAAGCAAAATGAACTGCAGAATAAGTACAAGCGAGAATGCTTAGAACTGGAAAAGAAGGTGAGTTTGCGTTTTTTTTTGATCCCTTCCGATTTTTCGCGATATCTGTTCCTTGGAGCTTGCAAAAACTTTTGGCTATCTCGCGTCATTGTCCCCTACGGTTGTCACCACAACCATCGCGCTATCCATTGCTCGATACGCATCTTTTTTTGAGCCGATCGCTGATCATTACTCCGCAGTATCTTGAACTCCAAAAACCCCTCTACGAACGCAGAAACGCCATAATCACTGGAAAGGCCACAGCAACCAGAGAAGAGATCGATGCGGGCGAACAGGCTTCTATCAAGGAGGACGAAGAATACACCGTTTTGCCTAAGGATGTACCCCCGGCCTCCACCGGCATCTCCGAGTTCTGGCTCACCGCGCTTAGAAACCACCTGGGTCTGAGCGAACTCATCACAGATCGCGACACTCAGGCTCTTAAACACCTTGTCGATGTCCGCCTCGAATACCTGACCGAAGGCGTTGGCGCAGATACAGAGACAATGGGCAAGCCCGGCTTCAAGGTTCTCTTTGTATTTGAGAACAACGAGTTTTTCGAGAACGATATTCTCGAGAAAACCTATCTCTACCAGGAGGAGGTCGGATATTCTGGTGACTTTGTGTACGATCGTGCCCTTGGCACCACGATCAAATGGAAGGAAGATAAGGACCTGACGAAAGAATTCGAAATCAAGAAGCAGCGGAACAAGAGTACGATTTCCGTTTTCTGTTATGATTGATAAGACCACCTCTGACGACAACCCTTTCAGATACAAATAGGACTCGTCTCGTTCGCAAAGCCAAGCCAACCGACTCGTTCTTCAACTTTTTCTCGCCACCAGTGCCTCCTACCGACGAAGCCATTGAAAATGGCGACATTGAGGAAGAAGAACTCGCCGAACTCGAGGAAAAACTTGAAGTGGATTACCAGATCGGAGAAGATCTCAAAGAGAAGGTACGGCGCTCTTTATCGGGTTTTTAATCCTCCACTAACGATATTGCCAGATCATTCCTCGCGCCATTGACTACTTCACAGGAAAGGCCCTCGAATACGAAGCCATGGATGACGATGAAGATGATTTCGAAGACCTCGATGATGATGATGACGATGACGATGACGAGGGCGCCTTCGACAATGTCAGTGCCTAACGCCTATCGCCGATTTGTTCATCGTTGACGACTCATCATCCAGGACTCGGAATCGGACAACGACGTCCCCGTACGTCGGCGCGGACCTCCGAAGGGCCGTGGTGGAGCTCCTCCAACAGGGGCCACTGTAAACCCAGAGGAGTGCAAGCAGCAGTAAGCGCGTTATCGCTTGTTCGTGACATGGCGTGTTGGACTGGTGTGGTTTATGAGATCCACTCTTTGCTTCCTGTTAATCCTACACCCCCGCTTTATGTAAATGTCCCCTTACAATCACAATTTTTTTCTCGTCAAACTACCGCTCACCCTTGTTACCTGCCCCTTTTTTTTTCTTCTCTCTTTTCAATTCATCGCATCCATCCATCATATGCAAGGCCAAGAATTCCGTCCAAACTTCTTCGAATTTCCCCATGTACACACCTCCACCCACAAACACAAACACTATTTGCCCTTCCGAGTCGTTTATCTTAATTACCTTTTCATCTTTCTTGGTACATTGTCTCAATTATCACAATGTTGGTTTCTTGGTATATAAATGCATATAAGAATCGCTCGGTGCAAATATAGTACTGTGTATTGTCGTCGATTTTTCGAATAACGGACAAATGTAACGGAAAGAGTTCGGTCGGCGTTGATTTTGCAAACGTATCTTCTTTTGCTCAACGATAATCCACCCCAAGAGTGGGCAAGAATCGGACTAGGTACTTTTATTGCTGTTTGCAATAAAGATGGCGACGCGACCTTTTTGGGCCGAAATCAAAAATTTGAGAACCCGTTACTGTGCGCCCTAAGATAGGCGACGCTTTATTCCAGCACGTGTTATGTAAGCAGAGAAGTAGCTTCGCCAAGATCCTTTCTCATCCACCACAACATATATTTTGCAAATTTGAGAACCAGGGAATGATGGGGAATAT
>Ga0307517_10004273_pt1 | contig 22010 bp, 13 predicted proteins | sample 23_EM_MG_FD_194515 | JGI IMG/M metagenome (GOLD analysis project Ga0307517, IMG submission 194515) | Populus trichocarpa ectomycorrhiza microbial communities from riparian zone in the Pacific Northwest, United States - 23_EM | ecosystem: Host-associated > Plants > Roots > Unclassified | place... | reverse complement strand
AACACTGTTTGACCCTGAATCTTGCCCAGCTTGACTCTGAGAATCTCCCGACTGCTATTTCTTCTGAGGGTGTCCCCACTCCACCAGTAGCCAGTCTTCGATCTCTTCGTCCTGATAGACTATAATAGAATATGCAGTCTAAATGCCTACATACCAATAGTATCATGAGTATGGAGTGATCAAGTCCGATACTCATTTATCAATGCATAATGCGTATGCATTAGTAAGAGTAGAGAACTGGTTCTCTTATCATCGTTCCAATCAGTTAGCCATATCTTGAAACGTGAACTCTTTGAGGTTCCTGAGTAGTCTCCCAGATGCCTCCGGGAAGTCCCTACTCAGGAAGCTTGGGTTCGGATATATGCTCTCCCCTATGGTGGCATATACCTCGCGCATAATTATGCAAGCTATTCCCGCTAGGGTAATAACACCCCGGCCTGACACCCCCACCCCGATACCCTTCACACTCCCGGCAACGGCCCCTTCACGACCATCTGCCCCCGACGCCAACCCTTTGACCCTCCCCGCGGCTGCCCCGCCCAAATCGTGGGCAACGGTGGCTAGGAAAGGTAGGAAAGAGATAACCACCATGGCTGCTAGGGCTGCCTAAGGCCCAGCGAAACTGAATGCCAACAACAGACCCCAACTCAAAAAGGGCCTCACCACCAGAGAACGCCGCCTTATCATCAAACGAGAAGGCTAGCCACTCCCCACCTCTGCACTAGACCTAAGAGACGACATCAACTTAGCGCTAGCTGCTACCTACGTACAGACTGTCTCCATCCGGGGAAACACAGTCACTCTCACCACGATGGAATCGATCAAGGCCACCTCGCTTAACAGCAAGGTGGGGTCGTTCCTTCACCTGATACCAGGGACGGTTAGCGTTCTTCTGGATACCCCTGTATCACATGTCCTGGTCCACGGCATCCCCACCTCGAAGTCTCTAGTAGAAATAGCTACGGAGCTCACCACTTTCAACACTGGCTTGTCCCTCACCGGTCAGCCCAGATGGCTTACTACCGACGACGCTAGAGCTGGAATATCCGCCTCCACAGTCGTGATCACCATTACTGGTCCCAGGGCCTCTGACTATGTCGGGAAACGCCTGGCTGCCTTCTCGTCCACCTATAGAACCGAGCGCCGATTGCGTTTCAACTCTCCCACCCAATGTTCCAACTGCCACGGCTACGGACACCACAATAACAAGTGCATCAATCCAGCCACGTGCCGGTGGTGCGCCTCCCCACACTCTACAGGTAATCACACCTGTCCCACCGCTACCTGTCGAATACGCGGCCGACCATGCAACCACCCCGTGCTTAGGTGTGTGAACTGCAAAGGCCCACACGACGTCCACACTATACGATGCCCCTCCCGCCCTAAGAGTACCCAGGATGATGGGCCGGATGAAGGCGAGGAGGAGATGACCACTTGATGACTATGATTTATGTTATGGTTATTGCGTAGACTTTGGTTCTACATTTTATTTTTATCAAATAAGGCGGTGATGAAGTTTCTTTTGTTATATTAATGGTTTTTCTAGGCCATACCTTAGGGTGCATGCCGGAGTTTTCCTGTAGTTAAATACCGTAAAAACTCAGTAAATCCACCATCGGGAATCTGGCGCTAAACTCAGGAGCAGGGAGGGTTGCGTAATATGCCAAGAGATCGAGTGATAGAGTATGATGCCGAGATTAAGGATGTTTAACGTCAGATGTTCCGCCAGATTGCAGAAAGATTCTAAAGTCCATACACTAGATACCATAGTGTTTTTGATGCCCGGCTTTGCTTTCTTCTGTTCCAAATTTCACTTGCCTTAAGGTGATGATAGGCAAGATGATCAGACTAATTAGTTCAAATAACCCCCATTAAAGGACTTGGTTTGCCCATGGAAGGCTGTCCAGGGAACCAAAAAACTTGACTTGCTTCTAGAAAAGGACACATAGCTTCTTAAACAATTTAGAGTTAGAAGGTGGAGAAAAACCAGTAGCCAAAGACCGGCTAAAGGACCCCGCCCAGCAGGCTGACACTCCGGCCCGGCGGCAGAGGACAACAGAACAAAAATGCCTCAAACAACCGGAAAGTAGAAGCCGTACAAGATTTTCAAAAACAGGATAGAAATAGTATTAGTCTGAACTAGTAGGAATAAGCTCAATATCATCATCATCATCCTCAATTACATCAGCCCGATCATCCAGTGACACCCAATCCTCCCTCCAGTTTCCAATTGCCAAACTAGTAAAACCTTTGATATCCAACTCGTAATCTCGACTCCCATTGATGGGGAGAGACAGGCCAACCTTCCAGAAGGAGCGGCGGATAACCTCTGCCTTCTCATTATGAAACTGGCTGAATGCGTTGCCAACGCATTCAGTTGTCATAACTCGCCGGTCACCGACCGTCCATTTCTCAAACTCATCCACAGACTCCAATTCGAAGATTCGTTCGTCGGTAAGGTCCTGCATGAGTCCCTTAAATGGTTTGTTGATAGATATGTCTAATGGTTGTACTAGACTTGTGCATCCGGCGGGGATGATAGATGGTGTAATATCATTTTGGCGGAAAAGATCAAGAATGGCAGGGGTTTTATGAGAGCCCATAAGGTCAAGGGCAAAAAGGGTAGGACGGCCTTCAAGTACTGGTATCAGGTAGTTTCTAATATACTTTTCAAAAAGTACTTCGTTCATATAGGCTGTAGGATTAAATTCAACAAGCACCTCAGGGTGGTATCGCAACTTTTCTCTCCCCAATCGTGTTCCAGTACCTCGGAAGATAACCATTGGTGGCACTCGTGGTATACCATCTGCGAAAACACAGAGTACCAGAGTGGCCTGGCGTTTATCCCAGCCAGATCTCGTCTCCTTCACCCAGATTGTCTTCTCTCCCACTCGATTGTAGGTTTTCCCTTGCAGGTACTCGAACGGAATCGGGGTTTCGTCTAAATTGCAAATATTGGATAGTTCAAATCGACCGACCGGTCGCTCCAAAGCGACCTCCCAGAAAGAAGCTGTCCGGGGTTGCGAATTCCGCCGATTAAAGCGGAGCCAGTTTACCACCAGCATTTCATAATCCCCTGGCACCTTCTGAGCTTTTTTTGTGATTGAGCGAAGGCTAATTCGATGACGATTTAGAAAACCCCGAAACCAGCCATTGCTGAATCGGAATATTTCTGGATTGACATTCGGATATATCACGCGAAATTGGAACCGTGATTGGATTCGGAACCATCCTTGTCTTACAGTTCTTCCTGTCTTCCTTCTTTCCATAAATTCCTTATATAAGAAATCCTCTAACTCCGGCCATAGTACCCTACGAGTACACACCAACGATTCCTCCTTCTTTACCCGTGAGTCCCTCCCAAGCTTCTCTATGGTACTCCTTTTCTGGACCCAATCACTAATGGTGCGCCGCGGAATTTGATATAGATCGGACGCTTCTTGCTGGGTCGGCTGCCGATACTGACCAAGTCTCTGTAGAGGAATCTGATGTTTCTCGAGAAAGGTGAGTACACGAAGCTTCTGGTTTTGGCTATATGTCCTCTCTGGATATCTGATAGGCTTAAGGTCCTGGTCTCGTAGTTCTCTGGTTGCAAGAGTCTTTGGTTTTGGTCCCCGGCGTTTTTTTGGACTTCGAATCACTGCCATTCTTTTGGTTTGTATCTCTTTTTTTCCCTTCCTTTCCCTGACTTTCTACTATCCTATATAGTCTACTCTACTCTACAAACTACTCGCTTCATTCACACTCATTTGTTCTCAATACTGACTCAATTCAAGGTTTCCAGTTCTCGTATTTTCTTCAAGTACACCAGTCCATTTTCTCTCTAGTTACATGTCAGGCTATTTGAGCTGTGAGTCGGACTTGTCTTGCTGTAAGTACACTGACCTCCACTATGATTACTAACCTTGATAATCTAGATACCCCTATCTGTCTGATTTCCACTCAGTTTTAAGTTCTCTTTCACGAGACCCAGATTTGCTGTCCTGCATTCAGTGTTGTCACGGACAAAATTCAGGACGTCTTGTTGTTTGGGCAAGTACGGTTTAAGGTATTATTAAGATATCGTGTTTACATTTCTCACAGGTTTAATGAGTCACAGGCAGTCCTTTGAAGGTACTTTAATTCTCACTTCATGATGAGATGTAGTGACTCGATCCACTTGATATCGTCTGTGCGATTTCTTTAATTTCGGCATCATGGCCGCTCACTCGGTGTCTTGGCATATGGCGCACACCCTTGTCCTGCAGAGCCAAGCCCCGATCCCCGATGGTGGATTTACTGAGTTTTTACGGTACGAAATAAACTCATAGGATTTTAAAAAAAAAAAAAAATTACCGGAGTAAAAAAATAGATCCTACACTAGCCTGGTTGTGTTCTGATCATTGGGTCGTCATAAAAGTGGTTCTTAGTGCCTACACTATCGCTGAATACATGTAGCGCGGCCGTGGCAGTTCGCCTCTTTATCCCCTTCGGTGATAGCACCATTTCTAGTATCGCTAGATAATGCGGTAGGGCGCTAATTGCATGGTATTCAAAAGGTTTTCTCGGTAAACAGTAGAACGGCAGTGAGACACAACACCACGTAGATGCATGGATCCCGAATGAAGTTACGGAACAGTTATTCAAGTCAAGCAGCGAAATATATCCCTGTCGGCTCCAGTTAACTGGTGAGAAAACCGAGAAAACAGGGGAACCTTTTCAATACCATGCACTTGGCAACAAACCTTTCTGATACCATCGGTCGGGAAATATACCATCAAAATAATAAACTCATTGGAAAGAATTACTTACCTTTGGTCCAACACCAAATGGCAAAGAAAAATTAAGAATTAAAAAGAAAAAGGGATGCGCAACCTAAATTAATTGTCAGATTTTTTAATTTTTCTCGCAGTTAGAAAGGATTTCTGTGGTTTGGTTTGTCCTCACTTAAAAGTTGTGTTTTTGGGGGAGTAACTTAACTTATGCAAAGAATTCTAAGAAAATCACTATCATAAAACCCGCACTCTCGGCCTTAGTTCATCTTCAGAAATTGCGAAAAAATAACTGGAGAAATCCCCACTGGTTTCGAGTTATTTTTTCGATTTCGCTTTTTTATTTTATTTTTTCAAAAATTATCTGGATTAGAAGAATGAAGAAACTACTAACACTCTGTGGACAGCTAGACTCTAGTTGTTCTGTGAAACTTTTTGGGTGGTAGGCTGGGGGGGGGTGTCAAAGAACCGGAGGGCTCAACACATAGACCAAACAAAACCGCCGCTCGAATTAACGATTACCAAGTCACTTTGAATAATAGTGTTCGCTGAACCCGCCCGTTCGTTGACCCCTCTACTCGGGTACTCTATTACCTCTCGAGTATCGGCGATGTATGCACAAGATTTCATGGAATTGGAAGGGTTTTCTCATGTTCAAGTATTGGCCAAACACAAGTATCCTATCAGCAGCCCTGACAGTGGCGCTGACCGAAGAGACCGTGCGGTTCTTATCCCACCATTTTCTGCGGAATAAACACAACAAAAGCTGATGCTAAGCGATCCGTGCTTCAAGCGAGCGAGATAGCAAATCTTGTCCCAGAGTCTGTCATGTGACTTACTCAGTATCCGAGTGGACCTTCAGTACCGGTATCATACAAGGGAAAGGCACAAAAAAGTGGTACTCTGTAAGTGCCAGTACACCGCAATCAAACGGCCCTCCCGCAGAAAATATGTTGTTTTGGTGAAGAACCCTACCGTATTTTTTCGTGTTATACGGTTTTTTTCCAAGACCGGTTTTTGCCCAAGATTGGGCCCACAACCCTTGTAGACGATCACTCAGCCGCATTGTTGTAGACTCCTAAAACCCACACCTTGGTTACTATGCTGGCTGGGGGGATTTGAGGGCCCATTTCAGACTCCAGGCACCGGCTTGGCAAAAAACCGTAAAACACGAGAAAATACGGTACTCTGGCGCAGATTGAACAATTGGATACGGCCCCGCGACAACCAGCGTCCTCATCAACCATCATACTACAGTCGCATCTCGTCATAATGGAAATTCTTATAAGGGAAACTCGCTGTTGCGAAGTAACCCTCTAGGATTTTACACCCCTACTCCCATACAAATGGACCTCGCTATAAGGAATCTCTTCCAAAACTTCGCTTACAAGTGAAACATCCTGAACTCTTGGCATTCCTTATAACGAGGTGAGACTCTACTACTTGCCGATCTCACAGCCGCCTACTGCTACACTAACCATAACGCCAAATTTTTTCAGCATTTTTTCCCACTTCTATTTTGCCCTAAGGCTACCTTGTAGAATAAATATTTTTCTTATTTATTTTTAAGTACTGGGCCACGCTACTTTTCACTTGTTGGTGATTGATGATGACGAGGGGCGGCTGTTGTCACCAGGGTTCCGAATTGTCGGCGGAAGACTGGACTGGACTAGCTAGTCCGGTCGGGGGTCAAGTCTGGTCTAATGGTTGAAATTAGACCGACTGGAGAGTCAGGATTATCGAAACCGACTCAGCAGGCCCACCAAGCAATAGGATATTCTATTTCTATCACAATATATTACGTTCAAATAAAGCTTTTCTTAATTAAATCTATTGTTTCCATAGATTATATGGTGGGGATAGTTCTTTGCTTAGATTAGGGGTGGCGAAAATAGGTTCTCAAGTATCGAAACTATTTTTGGTGCACTGAGTGATATTACATGACCAGACAATACGGGTATTCGATGAGACTTATTCATCGGGTAATCACATTTCCATCACATACTATCCTCTCTGGGATGTTCTATCAACTTGTATTCACAGGCTGTTGATTTATAACGTGACAAGCGGCTTTAATATCATACAGGTGCCATTCTGAGTCTCATGCGATCTTTGATAAAGAGTGGTCTGGGACCAGTCCACCCGAGTTAGTCGGGTCCAGTCATCGACATCAACCAGGACTTGTCAGCCTGGTCCTGCATCCAAGACTTGACCGGTCGGACTATTCGGAACCCTTTCGAGTATTTAATTTGCGCCCGAGTAAATGACACCTTTTACCATAAAGTCACCAGCCCCAAAGGCTAAATATTTTGAGCCAACATTCCTATAGATAAGGAAATATACAGGAAAGTATGACAGGGGAGTAATCTCTATATGTATGATACAAAAGAATATTGATTTCTTGAATGAGCCACTTGGCTTTAAAGCCCAATCATTATGAGGACAACACTAGACGGGGTCCCAGTGCAGAGCTCATCTACATCACTTATAGATAATTTCCTTCATCAGTTGCATAGCATGGAAGGAAACATAGATTCTCTAAATGTGTCCCTCTCAAGTGTGCAACAAGCTAACTTACTCAGACATGACTTGTGCCCCGTATGATAGCGCTTGCTTGTGGGGCTGGTTTGCTGTTCTAACCTGTATTGGTCGCAGAGGTCTTTGGGCTTTTTGAAGAAAAATGCAGTAAGGAACCACCTATCAGTACTAAGGTCAGAGTCGTCCAGCCCAGAAAACCCCAAATCCTAAGGACCTAGATTACATCACCCATGTTCTCCGGGCACACCACGAAAAATGGCCCCACCACCACAACCACAGAATGGCCTCCCTAACGGGCTAAGCATCACTCCATAATCCATAGTGGGAATAATCGCTTATGGAAAATGTAGTTCCTACAGTCTAGACACAATAGTCTGGTGGATGCAACAGGGGGACACCTTCATATAAAATTTAGTGCAAAAACGGTCCAACTAATTGCCATCAAAATTCTTATCCCATCTTTGATCCTGATTTGAACCGAACATCGATAGGTTTTTTTTGCCGGAAGTCCATCACAGAGAGTCACCCGCTGTATCCCAGCCACAGTTGCTTTTTGATGGACGGAACCATATCTTGAATTTGCTTTTTAAGACCTCAAGCTAAGTGCCCTCACTTCGTGGAGATATCATAGCTAATAAATATCTGAATAGAGAATATAATGGCAGGGTATATAGTACGATACTGGTACCATTACCGATGATCCTAATCAGTAAACGGCGATGACAGGCGGCGAAACAGCGAAACAGCAGCCATGAAATGAAAGGCTAAGATTAAAGCAACACAAAAGACAGATCGTCAAAACACAACTTGAAGTGGGAAACCTCTTCTCATTCAACTGTTCGCTCTCTCACGCTCACACTACTTGTAAACTAACTAACTATAAAAACAAAAAAAGATATAAACCAGCGAAGTCTTCCTCCCTTCCTTCTATCGATCGGGGGAAAGGTCCATTTTCTTCCATGTATGCCCCCTTTTGCTTTTTCGCAAACTTCCATACCGGGGAAGAGGAGCATCACAAAGGACTCCTATGTTCCATAGCCTCCGCGCATCCGACTATTTCCCGCATCCGACACCTTTAGAGTAGCATTCCTTCCAGCACTGTATCGATCCTAAGCTCATATCCGAAGAGAGATTGTCTAAACAATAAAGGGATAGGCTGCGCGCAGGCGTGGTAGGCTGAACAGCCGAGCAGCATCAAGGACTCCCAACATTGATTACCACCAAGTCACGTCCCAACTCCACAGGTCTCAACAGGAAGAGCAAGAAAGAATAGCCGGACTTCCGGTTTTGTGAGCTTCAGCACTAAATGAGGAAAGGAAGGAGATGGGGGAATAGCATTGAGTATGCTTGATAACTGATCTACAACCCCACGTGAATTTCAACCCAAAGGAACTCATCACTCCTCCAGTCGGTATGGCATACCTAAAATAATATTATGTGAGGAAAAAAAAACTTAGGAAGAACAGGGAGAAAATAAGTCTGTAGGTAGTAAACGGAGATAAACAATGTCGTACTATACAAGTAAGGGGCAGGAGGCAGGAATTAACAAGGAAGCAAAGAGAAGTAAAAGAACAAAATAGAGATTATGGGCTGCATTCCACCTTGTATATCAAACAAATAACAACGCTTTTGTCCACCTCTACTACACATGCATAATATAGCAACCACACATAAAATGAGAGAAATAAAGTAAATGAAAAAAGGCTAATAAGATGGAGAAAATAGGGGGAAAAATGAAGAAGGAATAATGACAAAGGGAGTAAACGCTAGTACGAAAGGGGACCGGGCACCGAGAGAAGGGGATTCGGTGGTGGGAGGTGGTTTAAAGGGAAAGGCGGAAAGGGGCATTGAAGTAAGTTCGCAGGCTTACATGAGAGACGCTCACGGTTTCTTTCTCGGTTTTTCTTCATCAGTGGGAGGGATTGTTCTTTTGTTGCTGTTGTTCAAGATGGCCCCTTGGGGAGGAGTCTTCCGCCCTATATTATCGGCTTGTTTGGTATTTGTAGGGACGGGAAGGGAGGATTTGGGCTCAGAAAGTAATTGCACAATTGCTGCATGTCCCTGGGACGTGGCTAACTGAAGAGCGGTTTCGCCGCTGAGGGCTGGTATCTCGGGATTGAGATCCTCTCGTTCCAATAGCAACTTTACTATTCCCTCTTGTCCACATAACGCGGCTGCCTGCAGTGGTGAAAGGCCATATTTGGTATCTGGAGTATTGGGATTGGTGTCCTCTCGTTCCAATAGCAATCTTACTGTTTTGTCATACCCGCGCTCCGTAGCCCACCAGAGGGGTGTTCCACCAGATTCGGTGATGGGAGCGTTGGGATTGGTATCCTCTCGTTCCAATAGCAATCTTACTATTTCGTCATACCCGCGCTCCGCAGCCCGCCTGAGCGGTGTTCGACCATATTCGGTGTCTGGAGTGTTGGGATTGGTGTCCTCTCGGTCCAGTAGCAAGCTTACTATTTCGTTATACCCGCGCTCCGCAGCACACCAGAGCGGTGTTCCACCAGATTCGGTGATGGGAGCGTTGGGATTGGTATCCTCTCGTTCCAATAGCAATCTTACTATTTCGTCATACCCGCGCTCCGCAGCACACCAGAGCGGTGTTCGACAAGATTTGGTGTCAGGAGTGTTCGGATTGGTATCCTCTCGTTCCAATAGCAATCTTACTATTTCGTCATACCCGCGCTCCGCAGCACACCAGAGCGGTGTTCGACCAGATTTGGTGTCTGGAGTGTTGGGATTGGTATCCTTTCGTTCCAATAGCAATCTTACTATTTCGTCATACCCGCGCTCCGCAGCCCGCCTGAGCGGTGTTCGGCCATATTCGGTGTCTGGAGTGTTGGGATTGAGATCCTTCCGCTGTAATAGCAACTCCACCATTCCCTCATTTCCATCGACCGCAGCCGTTAGGAGTGGTGTTCGGCCATATGTGGTATCTGCAGTGCCGGGATTGGTATCCTCTCGTTCCAACAGCAACCTTACGATTTCGCCGTACCCGCGCCGCGCGGCCCGCCAGAGCGGCGTTGCACCATAGTGGGTGTCTGCAATGTTGGGATTGAGATCCTTCCGTCGTAGTAGTAGCCTTGTTATTCCCTCATGCCCGCACTCCGCAGCACACCAGAGGGGTGTTTGGCCACATTCTGTGTCTGAAGTGTTGGGATTGAGATCCTCTCGTTCCAATAGTAACCTTACTATTCCGTCATATTCACACTCCACAGCACGTCGGAGCGGTGTTCGACCATATTCGGTGTCTGGGGTGTTGGGATCGATATCTCCTCGCCCCAATAGCAACATTACTATTCCCTCGTGTCCACGCTCGGCGGCCCTCCAGAGCGGTGTTCGGTTGTTTTGGGTGTCTGCAGTGTTAGGGTTGATATGCCGTTGTTCCAATAGCAATTTTACTACTTCCTGATGCCCACGCTCCACAGCCCATAGGAGTGGTGTTCGGCCATATCTGCTATCTGCAAGGTTGGGATCGATATCTATTCGTCCCAATAGCAACTCTACTACTCCCTCATACCCGCTCTCTGCAGCCCACGAGAGTGGTGTTCGATCATCTCGCTCGTCTGCAGTGTTGGGGTCGATATCCCATCGTTCTAATAGCATCTTTACCACTCCCTGGTGCCCACGCTCCACAGCCCATAGGAGAGGTGTCCGACCATATCCGGTATCGACAGAGTTAGGATTGATATCCTCTCGTTCCAATAGAAGCTTTACTACCCCCTCATGCCCGCGCTCCGCGGCCCACAAGAGTGGTGTTCGATCATACTGTGTATCTGGAGCGTTGGGATCGGTATCCTTCTGTTGCAAGAGTATCCCTACAGCCTCCTCATGACCTCCTACGGCTGCCCATGCAAGCGCCGTTCGACCCAATGTATCTGTCGCATTAATATCCCATTCGTTCATTCCCAAAAGGGCAGCAACTGCCTCCGCAATCCCAAGAAATGCCGCTCCATGGAGCCCCGTAAAGTGATTAGGGCCATCCTCATAAACACACCAGTCCCACCAAGGTCCGTCGTCATGATAATGTAGCAAGAGTAGCTGAGAGGATATATGCTGTTCGAATCCAATTAAAAGCTCCAGTGCAAGCGGACTCACAAACTCAGCCTTCTCCCTTCTGATGTGGTTTCCCCAATAGCGAGACGCATATTCAACCAGGGGGACCGCTAATGGAGCGGAATCAAGAGTTGGCGAAAGTTCCCGGACGGATAGGAAACTGAGGTACGTCAAGCAAACCTCCGCTATCATGGTGTGTGGGCTTTGGAATAGACCTGGATTATTGGATAAATACTCTTGCAAAGTCAAGTGGACAAGCCGGACGGTGGAAGAGGATGCCTCAATCGTAATAAGACCCAAAGAGCACCTTAGGATTGTTTGAATCTCAGGGACGTTCTCATGATCTAGATCCGGAGATTCTTTCTTTACTCCTATGGCATGGCATAGCTCGCTAGTGTGTAGCGGTCGCTCTGAATTCGATACCCACATCAAGGCTTCCATTCCAAGTGCGGATCTGCCCCCCTTCTGCGCCTTCATTCGGTCTATGGTTGCCGTGTACGCATCTGCTAAATGCTTGCCCTTGGTCATCTCCTCCAACTTTCGCTTCCTCTGAGAGATGGTAACCTCTCCCAAGATCGCGTCGATAGTTAATGAAACAAGGAGAAATCTGCATATCATGGTTGTTAATATAAGAGCATAGATGAAATAGGGGGGGTGGATGCGCCTACACACATTTTAGAGATCCGTTCCGGAATAATTCTCAGGATGTCCGTCCGTAAGCTAACGGACATCGCCATGGGCTCTGGGTCCATTTCCAACTTATTCTTCAAATATATCACTATTTCATGCGTCCTCGGAGTGATCGGTATTGTAATCCCATTGATGAAAGACCCTGTAATTTCGGTCTCAACCTGAGGCCGCCCGGTGAGAAATACTCGTGTACTCGGTGACTCCCGAAGGATATCCCCTATCGACCTTAGAAGCTCCAGCAGATGCTTAGGAGGGCACTCATCCAAGGCATCAATACAGATGAAAACCTGTGGTAATATAGCAACCGCTTGTTTCAGCATCTGCACCATATCCGGAAGTCGCAGACCTCTACCACCGACTTCTCTTTTCGCCTTTTGATATGCCTGTTGCACGTGCTCTAGCACTTCCCCCCTAACCAGCAGCTGCTTAAGGATGGCCCCTATGATATTGGTAGTCGTCTGCTCCTGTTGGTCGCGGAAGTCGCAGTAGAACATTGCGGTCGCAATTTCTTCCTCGCAAGGGCCATCGCACAGGTCATCGATCACTAATGAACTAATGCCCTGGCCGTCAGCGATAATTCCTACCCCTTTTAGGTGAGTAGAAACTTACCTCAAATATGTTTTCCCCACTCCGGGATCCCCGCAGCAAAATAGGACTGCCTTATCTGCTCCACCTCCATTACTCCTCCACCCCCGAAACTCGTTTGTTTCTAGAAGCCAGTCCCCCACACCATCGAGCCTGTCGGTACGTACGTCCTGATGCCTTCTCCTAGGATCTAGTGGTGAGAGCCACTGCATAATTTCTGGATTCTCATCGGAAATGACTTTGTTCACAGTGACGATATTGTTGCCATTCGTTGCGTTATTGATGATATTGTTACTATTCGTTACGTTATTGCAGTTGACATTACCGTTACCAATCGAGACGGAGTGAGGATATGACATGTTAGCCATAGGGTATCCAAAGCTTTCGGCGCGCGTGGATATCCTATCGCGATAGCTGTGGTAGCGATAGTTGCGGTAGCGATATGGAGGTTTACGGAATCTGCACCTCCCGAGCTGAAAAAAAGGGCCGGCGCGGCTCCAACAGCGAAAATTACTCTCCGATGATATCCCTGAGTAATCAAGAGACATTGATGCCTGGGAGATGCCGTATGGGTTTAGCATCACATTCAATTTAATTAATTACCTAGGCATGCTTCAATTGCTTCACAAAATGTTAGTCCAAGAGTCTATGCAGACTCTATGTCCCGGTGCTCGTTACATTATTTATTAAGGTTGAATTATTCGCTACTTATGCAAGGCAATCCAAGATTTTTTTGTCATCGATTCCAATGACTAATCAAGCCAGAGATCGCGATGCTCCCAACCCCCAGAATAACGGTAAACTCTCCAAATCGTGAAGTTAGATACCGGTACCTCTTGGAGCAGCCGCATCCTAATCAGACGTGCCTTCTCTGCTGCTGACGGAAGAGAGAGACTCAACTGCACCCCGAAACACTCAGTCTCTATGGCCAGTTTACCCAACCCCCTGGTTCTAAACTTTGGGTGATAAAACAAAACTGTTTTGTGTTGCTTCTCAACCGGCACCATTTCCCGATAGACGGTTCGAGGGTGTTTACCCAATTTTCTGCCATTCTAAATTCATTTCGCTAGATGGCCAAAACGTGACGTTGCCCCGGAGGTGAGTTCCCATATTCCATCCGAGGCTAAACGACCCGCTAGGTAAACGTAAACACCAGACCATCTACTCGAATAGTACAGCTCCTAAGTTTCGTAGATTTTGCTGGCAAGCAGTGTTCGGCTAGTAAGGGTGGAGATTGGGTATTGTGGCCCCAATCCGTCCCCCCTCCCTCACTCACACCCCGAGCAAAACCCACTCGTCTGCTACCGCACAAAACTTAGGCGCTGTACCTCCGCACAATAGGGCCTATGAATTATATCGCTCAAGGTTACGAATTATCTTTTATTGCTTCAGAGTATTCACTGCTCCAGAATTCGGCTATTTGAATCCCAGAATATGCATTTTGTATTGTTCGGATCGTATTAAGGTCCCCTATCAGTAATGTTAGTGTCCTGGATAGTCCCCAACTAGGAGTATGAAGAAAGCCGCTCGAGTAAGCTAACCCGCAAAGTTAACCTTGGCTGAGCTTTTTCCCTCTCATTTCTTTCGAGCTTTTATTATCTTCGGGCTTTCTGAGAGTTCATCTCGTCTGTCCACCCTCAAATAACTAATCTCCCTTATATAATATGCTTCTCTCTCCCAATCCCTCTCTTAAACTTCCAATTCTTGCTCGCTTCCTTTGCCTTACCCGCCCTACTCCAACCCTCCTCCCTCGTATGCCCCGAAATCTCTCTCGGTCTAGGTTTGGCACTTCCATTGGCTGTTATCTCCTAACCGAGCTCCATTTCCCACTTCTTCTCCCTATGTCGCCCTCATCTTTTCCCTCCTTCTCTCCTCCGGCCCTCCCCTAACCATCCCCTCTCTCCTTCCTTTGTCGGTAACATAATATTACCCCTTCTCCCCCAGAGTCGACCCCTGAGCTGCTAGGTGCTCTCCGCTATCACAGCCTGTTGAAAAAAATTGGAAAACGGGAATCGGGCTTTTAGGTTTTAATTGGAGCGTTAAGTAGAGTATGCTCGAGCCAACCGAGCGACCGTGTTTCTGACTCATGATTTCCACGTTTTCCGATTGTTATTTTTCCAGAGGCCGTATGGTACTGTACTCGGGTATGGACGTGGGTGTCAGGGGTTAGAGGTGTCAAAGCTTATTGTTCGTTTGAGCGATTTCGATGCTAAATTCATTCTTTCATTTTCTATGAGGGTAGTAGGTTCAAACCTCCGATCACCCACGTCCATACTCGAGTAGGGTGCCTCTTTATTGGCCTGTGAGAGTTCAGGGGTTGTGGCGCTCCAGCCACCACCTTGGCACGTGCATAGAGGAGCACAGAAGTACGGACGTCGCATGTGAGCATGCTGAGAGGTATGAAGGGATGTGGAGGATAATCCATGCAGAAGCTCTCTGCTCTGAAGCAGCTCGGCTAGCGACCCCAATACTTGTAGACAATGCATGCCGCGACATCTCTACCCATCAACCCCACTAAGCGATGGATTCTTTCACCATCGCCCGGCTATCAGTAAACTTCCCCGATATAACTTTACTAGCTATCTCTCTGTGGTGCGGCCGGGCCCATGCTGTCCCTGCTGCCCCGTTCATGCTACAACGGAGGCACAACTGCAGGCCAGGGAATCCAGTCCTTAGGCCATGGAATCCATTCGTATTTGTTTTTTTTTTACTTGGCTGGATACGCATTAGTCATCGCCGGTAGGGTAAAAGTAAATCTAATGTCACGAATACTCCCGAACACGCCCCTAATAGTAGCTCATGGTGATTACTTAAGTTCTCCATATTCCTATTGTCCCGCAAAGATGTAAGTCTAGGGAATTACTTGATAAGTTAGAGAGATCACATTCAGGTTTTACCCCCCAACTCTACCACTTATCCAAGTGGGTCAGGGTTCCGAATAGTCCGACCGGTCAAGTCTTGGAGGCAGGACCAGGCTGGCCAGTCCTGGTGATGGCGATGACCGGACTCGACTAACTTGGGTGGTCCGGTCCGGTTTGGACTGGTCTGGGACCAGTCTTTATAAAAGATCGCATGAGAGTCTGAATGGCACCCAGCCCAACACTCGCTAAGAATAGAAGTATAGCTATACTAGCATCTTAAAGTCGCTTGTCACGTTATAAATCAACAGCCCCTCAATACAAGTTGGTAGAACATCCTAGAGAGGATAATACGCGGTGGAAATATGATTACCTGATCGATAAGTCACATCCAATACAGGTACCGGTATTGTATCATGTGGTCATGTAATATCACTCACTTAGTGAACCAAAAATAGTGTTGAAAATCTCGTAGGTGAGGTGAACGAATATGAACTGAATACACTTGTAGAATCAGGATCAAGATTGTCTATCGTCTCTTGAGTACCAGACCATAGTACTTATACCTCAGAGAGGTATCTAGATACAGGGCTAATAAGCGAGCTCCCACTATGCCTAACAAGGCGTGCTTCCGTCACATTGAAGCCATTATTCCAACAAATAGTTCGATACTCGAGAACCTCTTTTCGCCACCCATAATCTAAGCGAGGCACCTTCTCATGGAAACAATGAGTTAATTAAGAAGAGCTTTATTTGAACGTAATATATTATGATAAAAATAGCATATCCTATTGCTTGGCAGGCCTGGTCAGACCAGTCCTGGTCAAGTCGGTTTCCATAATCCTGACTGTCCAGTCGGTCTACTTTCCACCATTGGACTAGACTTGACTTTCGACCTGACTAGCTAGTTCAGTCCAGTCTTCCGCTGACCATTCGGAACCCTGAAGTGGGTGGATAAACCTACGAACAGATTCACGCACAGCCATCCATGCAGATCGGTAGCGGCAAAATGGGGGAGGAGTCAGCACTCAGAACTATCAAGAGATTATCAGTAGCGACTGGGATGTGATCTACTGGATTAATGCTCGGAAATGCTGGCGAAATCTTGATGTCTCTACTTAAAGAGTCTCCGTACAGGAAGCCTAGGTTAGAAGAAGCCGCAATTCATGTTTCGCGCAAGCTAGGTCTCAGACCCTGAGAAGATAAAAGCTCGACGTTCCAACCATTGAAAGAAATCACAGTAGCATATGAAGGAACTACCCACGCTCTAGATATGTATTGGTTCAGCATTGGGTCTGCACGTTACCGGTATCTCTCTCTTCAGAAGTGCGCAAGTTCCGCGTGAATTCTCCCTCTACCATCTATGGCTGCGGGACTCATATCTCTCATCTTGATAAACTCCACTTCACCAAGACTTTTACCCAGCTATATAATGCCCAGCTAGGAAAATTCTTGGTCCGGCGCTCTGGGCTATTTTTTTTACATAATGGGTTTCCCTGCTACGGGAATAAAAACAAAGGTTGACAATCAGCTAGCAGGCCATAGAGATGGGGAAGGCACTTCTGGCACCATCACCGCTCTGTGAGTTCTGAAATGAAAAAATAAATAAATAGAGAATCGGCTAAGTTACTCCCCAGTTGTACAAGCCGAAGTGCCAACTAAGAAGAATACAAAGGAATAGAGTATATCTTACAACTTGCACGGAAAGACGGAATTCTCACAGGAAGAATTTAGGTCTATCTGGCACTAACAACATACTGTACTATACCTAAAACAGGAAGAAAAGGGTCACAGTAAGTCAAGGACCGATCCGTTTTCTGCAGTGATGATTTCACTTTACTTGTTAGCCGTTATGGAAATTCGTTCACTCTGTGAGCACCTTCTTAGAGTGGTGGAAATTAGGCAGAGCATTTTAGCGCTGAACTTAGCGTTGCAAAGCAGACATGCTTATGTCAGAGTGGGGATGGTTGGTAGCGATTCTCTGAAGCGTACTAAAGCACCTACGCAAAAGTCTTGGTGATCGCGTATTTCAACGATCGCGACAACGGTAAATGTAGAGTAAAGAAATTGCAGTAACCCAACCACAAATGATTCAATTGATAAAAGATTAGAGAGAATGAATTTTAGGACCAGCCTTTACATATAAATGAAAAAAAAAAGGAAAAAGGAAATTTCTAGTATCTTGTATACCAGCCCTTTGCTGCAATAACAGCCTGAACCTGGTCAGGCATTGACCTCCACAACTGCTCAAAAAACCCAGAAGGTATGGTATCCCATACTATAGGTAATGCCTCAGCTAGTTTCTCCTTAACCTTCTGAGGACCACCAGGTGTTTAAGCAATATCAGGATACTGAATCTGAAGTCTTTTCTTCATTTCAACCCAGACATGTTCAATAGGATTTAGGTCAGGGGAACAGGGGGGGTGTTCAGCTAGTTCAATTCCATTCTCCTCAAACCATTCTAGTACTGCCTGAGCGGTATGGACAGTAGAATTGTCTTGCTGAAAGATGGGGTCGCCAAGGGTATTGCGAACCCGGTTTATGACCGGGATAAGACAAATTTCCAACAACTGAAGATAGACCCACTGGTCTACTGATTTTACAACCAAGGGCACAAAGGTTCCCTGGTTTTTGCCCCAGAAGCACCCCCAGACCATCAAAGCAATACCCTTGCCCTTTCCTACCCCTCTGATACACTCTGGATGCCACTTTTCAGAGGCAGATCTGAAGATCCATTTTTGCTGTAGATTGCGGCTCCTTTCAACAGAGCATTCATCACTCCAAATTACCCCTTCGAAATCCTCTGCAGTACAATTTTGGTGTGCCCTCACCCAAGCTAGCCTCTTTTGAGCATGCTCTGGTGTCAGCTTCGCTCTTTTCTTAGCTAGCCACTTAATGCCACTCTCTCTGAGAGCCCGGTCCACTGTACATAATGAGACATTAGGTGCTAATATCTCCGGCAGCTTTTCCCTATTCCAGTCTCTGTGAACCCTTGCCCCCCGCACTAAAGATCTCTTAGCTCTCTGGGAGAGCAGGGGTGGTCCGCCAGAGCGGGGAAGGTTGTCAATTGAGCCCCGCTTCAATGACAGGGAAAGGAAATTTCTGACTGTGGACCATGGACGGCCAACTACCTGGCTAACGGTAGATATTTTTGAAAAATCTCAAAAAAGGCAAGGATCATGCCTTTCTCAACTTGGGTAAGCTCTTTGCGTGAAGTCTTTGGTGCCATGGTTGCTCCTGTTGTGAAAACTCGTTCGGTCTTCTTGGTCGCACGGTTGCGTTGTCTTCGCTTATCGGCCGTTTTCACCAAGACTTTTGCATAGGTGCTTTACTACATACCGTAGTAAAGTGTTTGAGAGAGTGCCTCGTCGCGAGTTGCAGGTATAGGTGGTTTTAGATGGGCCTCATCATCACTGCCTTGTCTGTGAAGGCTGGGGGCGTGAGGCTGTTGGCATTGTAGAAATTCTAGCCGGGCCGCAATGAATTACACCGTTGAAAAGTTGTCATCCTTGGTATCACACTTTGCGATGAGGGATAGATTAACAAGGAATAACGTCTTCCACGCCATAGCGAGCCATCCACCCAAATACTAGCCACTATTGAAATCTGGACTGGGTTTAGCCAATCACATTGCTTAAACTTGCAGATGGCTCACTATGCCAGGCGCTCGCTATGGCATGGAAGACGGTAGAGAGAAAATTATAATACTGTGCAAAGATATAGTATTCCGGAGAGGAAAGGCATTCAGAGAAGAGAGAAAAAATATGAGGAGCTTGATAAAGGGAGGGGAATGGCGTTGATTGTGCAACTGAGAGACAAAAATGAAAAATGGCGAGAAGGAGGAGGGAGGAAAGAAGAGGGAGGAATGGATCATGCACCATGAGCCACCATAGGACTCCCTGAGTCAATTTCTATTCACGCCCGGGCATGAACTCAAGTTTATAGTGCCCAACAAAAAGCAAAGGCTTTGGAGAACCCACTCCGCATGTATAGTACAGCAGTCATCTATAAAATTTAACGACAGTAGCGAAGCAGTTGACAAGGTAGAGAAAAACTAAAGACTATCTGCGTAGAAGGGGGCTAGATATCAGAGGGGGATGTCCTGATCCTGATTCCATTGTAGGAACTCAGAGGGGAAACTAGCATCCTTAAACAATAACTCGGAAAGCTTTTACATTCTAACTTCTTCCTTTCCTAGACTCTCTTTCCCCAAGATAACATTCGCTGCATCTCTTCTCTGTCTGTCCAACCTCCTCTGACGTCTTCACGTCTGTTCCCTCCATTTCCTGTGCTTCACCCTGTTCAAAATTTGAATGCGGCACAATCTATTCTATGTGGATAATACTTTGCAAGTACAAGGGGGGTTGCGAGGCACGCTTAGCGAGGAGGTGAAGAAGAGATTGGTAGGAGTTCCGGTTCTTAATTCTTCCAAGCCAGGTGGGCGGTAGCACCTTATTTATAGAAAAGTGCACGTCCATATATGCAAGAGAAATATAGGGAAAACAATGTAAGAAACATAAGTGCGAACATGTTTGACCCTGAAATCCAACCAAGTAAATCCCAAATAATGTGCATGAAAACAAAAGGGTGTGGAGGGATTGTTAGAAATATCATGACCAGGAGTGGTGCATAAGAGATGCATAAACAACCGTAAGGTCCTAAACACCTGATTGGAAAGCACATGTTAAATCCTGAGATATTATCCTGAAATAAACAATAAAACACCATAATATATATCTTGGCTGTAGTAATGTAAGCGGTGGACAGGCGGAGCCGAAACACAAACTAAGTAAAAGAATACACGGTAGTGTGTTGAATATACATAGGAAATATACAAAGAATTTCAACACACCCCTCTCCCATTCCTAGCCCTTCTTCTTCTCTTCCCTTCGCTTCTTTCTCACTTCTTCAATACGCACCCAGCTCCTAGTTCGTTCTCCGTTTTCCAGATTATTCGTGTTCGTCCTTTAACTTTATGTGATTCGTGATGAATTCCAGATATGGAGTCATTGTTCTTGAGACATCAAGATGCTACTATCAATCAAAGCGCCGGTGATTCACAAAATAGGGAAGGTCAGTAAGATCGATAGAATAGTATAGAAAAATCAAGGCCGAGAAAATGAAGAAGGAAAGAGTCGCGATTACAGAGAGGGACCCAGGGGCTATTCCCACGATGCGCAGTCCACAGGAGGGGTGGCCATGTTCGGTGTCTGCAGTGTCAGGATCAATATCCTCTCGTTCCAATAGCAGCCTTACTATTCCCTCACGCCCGCTCCCCGCAGCTCATCAGAGCGGCGCCCGACTCTATTTCGTATCTGCAGCGTTGGGATTGATACTCTCTTGTTCCAACAGCCCTCTTACTATTCCTTTATCACCGACGACGGCAGCCACCAATGTGGTGTTTGACCATATTTTGCTGGCCGCAGTGTTGGGATTGACATTTTGTCATTTCAATAACGGATTTACTACCCCCTCATCTCTGTGCCGCGCAGCCCACCAGAGTGGCGTCTTGCCATGACCGGTTTCTGCAGTGTTGGGATTGATGTCCCCCCGCTCCAATAGGGGGTTCAGTATGTTAATTATCGAGGGCGCAGGTCCGAACGTCGATATATCCACTTTAATACACGAGCAGCAAACAGTGATGGATACGGTCATGATCTAGCATATAATGGGGGGCATGCCGGATGATGATCTGACAGCGGGGACCTCATGATTGAATAGTCGATGAAACGGGGGACCCTAATCTGGTCATTGATCATAGCCACTACTCAAGCATGGTCGAGAATAGCGGATTATCATTGACTATATTCAAGTATGATCCATTTTGTGTCTATCAGGAATGAGATATCCATTCAATAAGGATTATGAGTATTCACACTTGTGTTATAACAAAAACAGAAGATCCTTGCCCTGTTGTCCATGCTTCTTCCCCTCTATTTTCCTTCCAAGTGCAATTTGCACTTTCAGAAACACCACGTACACTATCTCGAGATTTCCGCGTAACGTGACCTGTCAGGTTACATGAATACCACATGGATCCCACTGCCCCGCCCTTTGGCTCGAGTCATCAAGGCAAGGGAAAAGGCAAAGCAACCAACCCTCCCCCACCTCCTACAGGTGCCAGGAGCTCCTCCACTCAAGGGGCCGCTCCTACCCTGTCCCCAATTTTTCTGCCGCAAGGCCCCCCCTCGCTTAAGCGACAAAGAAGCACCACAGTCTCAAGCCTCATCAGCAAAAAAATCAACCTGCGCCCTGCTGCGTCCTGCCCTCCCTGTGCGCTGGACGTTGCGGGCGCATATAACGTAAACTCAATTTCTGGGGGCGGACGCCCGCGTCCGCATCGTCCGGACGTTGTAGGCGTCCGTCTGGACGCACCGGACGCAACCAGAAGCTGTCCCCCCCAGCAACCCTGCCCCCTGCGGACAACCCTACCGTCCCGTTACACCCCATGCACCCCCCTGCATGCTACCCCTTTCCTGACGTCCTGCGACTTCAATCTCCTTCTCCCTAACAAGCCCTACAACCC
>Ga0307517_10004272_pt1 | contig 22014 bp, 23 predicted proteins | sample 23_EM_MG_FD_194515 | JGI IMG/M metagenome (GOLD analysis project Ga0307517, IMG submission 194515) | Populus trichocarpa ectomycorrhiza microbial communities from riparian zone in the Pacific Northwest, United States - 23_EM | ecosystem: Host-associated > Plants > Roots > Unclassified | place... | reverse complement strand
TTGCACAATTGTGCAAAAAAAAAAATTTAAGGACTAAATTGAGATTTTTCAAAAAAATCACTATTACAATCTACAATGAATTATAAGATAGAGAGCAATAAAAAAAGTTATGATAAAAAATCTACATGCTTTATATATCATGTTAATGATGAATATGCAACTATATGAAAGGTAAATGAGTCATGGTCTTATTTAAATGATTGCTCGAGATATGCACCACTTGGTGTGTGTTTACTAGTATAGTAGCTTTTATGATTGCATTTTAAAAAAATAAGTTTAATAAAAGCAATAAATTGTAGTTTTTCATAACCAAAGTTTTAAGAGAGAGTTCTTAATGAAACCCAAACGTAGCTTTTTTTAAACCAAAGTGTCGAGAGAAAGTTTTCAGAGAAATCATGCAAATATATAATATGTATTGATTAACCAAACATTTTTGAAACTATGATTAGACTAAGAATTTTTTATTTTTTTCTTAATCACTACTAATAAAAAAAAGTAACAAATGTATAATGTTTTAATAAAAAAGAGGTCAACAAGAGTCAAGCAAATAAAATTTAAAGGTTTTAAGAAACGAAAGACTAAGTTATGATTCTGTTAATAATTCAGGGACTGAAATATTAATTTACTCATCTTACAATCCATTTGCCACTATTTTCTCACCCAAATCCCTCCCGCCAAACAAAAAGGGTTTAAGCTCCTCTCTTTTCTCTCCAATTCAAAAGCCCTAACCCCCAATTTTCTCAAATCCAAACCCTAACCACAATGAGCTACGCTGCCTACAAGATGATGCACTGGCCAACCACCATAGACACGTGCGTCTCCGGTTTCGTAACCCATTCTCGCTCCGAGTCAGCCCATCTTCCTCAACTCCACACTGACGATCTTGACTCTGACTGGCCTTCACGCCGCCGCCACGGTGGAGGAATTGGCCCTACTCCGAACCTAATTGTTGCTTCCGGTAATGTTCTTGAACTCTATGTTGTCAGGGTTCAAGAAGAGGGGGCGAGGAGTTCGGGTGAATTGAAGCGTGGTGGAGTTATGGATGGTGTTGCTGGAGCTTCTCTTGAGCTTGTTTGCCATTACAGGTATGGTAAATTTGAAAAAGGAACGATCGTTTTGAAGGTTTTAGGGGTTTGGGTTTGCTGGTTTTGGATGAATTTGGAAATTTGATTGAAAGAAGGTAGATTTTAGTGGTGTGTGTGGAAATTTAGGGTTTAGGTTCTCGGGTTTGGCTCATTGAAATATCTGATTAAACAGTATGCTGGTCTTAGATGAATCTGTTGTGGGTTTGGCTCAAAATGGAAACCTGATGTTTGTGTTTTTTGGGTTCGGGTAAATTGGAAGCTAAACTAGCTAACATTTTCTGGTGGATGTGTGGATTTAGGTGTTTGTAGTTTTGGGTTTGGGCCAAGTTAGAGACTTGATTTTTATTCCGAGGTTATCAATGTAATTGTTCATTGTTCCTGTCTTTTTCTCTCTATTTTTTTCTTGTCTTTTGAAGGGTAATGTTGAATTGGTTTTGCAGGTTGCATGGTAATGTTGAGTCAATGGGGGTGTTGTCTGTTGAAGGTGGTGATGATTCTAGGAGAAGGGATTCTATTATATTGGCATTTAAAGATGCAAAGATTTCTGTTTTGGAGTTTGATGATTCAATTCATGGACTTCGCACAAGGTAAAGTTTTATACTGTCTATCATCATCATTGATGTGGAGCTTTTGATTGCATTTTGGTAGTTGTGCTACTACAAATCTATTTGATTTTCTGACATTGTTTTACTTCTTGTTTTGTTTAAAATTGATTCCTTTTCAGCTCTATGCATTGTTTTGAAGGTCCAGACTGGCGTCATTTGAAAAGAGGTAGAGAATCATTTGCAAGAGGTCCATTGGTAAAGGTTGATCCTCAAGGAAGATGCGGAGGTGTTCTTGTTTATGATTTGCAGATGATAATACTTAAGGCTGCTCAGGTAACTTTTCCTGCTTAATGTAGTCAAACTTTTAACTCTCTGTAATCCAAGTTATTCAACTACTTCAACCCTTTTTTCCTTTAAGATGAATCATGTTTTTGTAAATAGTAAAGTAATCACGCCTGATAGAATTACAACATAAAACTGTTCTAATGTTTTTGTTTTAATGGCTAAATTGTTTTAGTGTTGTGAATGTCGAAGGGTCTCGAGCTGGATGTTGCCGTTATACACAAGGCACATTTTTATATATGATATGAACCCAGATACCATCCGGGATTAATTCTGAAATTAAATGAACTATGAACCAATAATAAAAAACAATAAAGTAAGCAACTCTTGACAGACCCTTGGAGATATGGTTTTTGTACAGGCAGAGAAAAAAAAAAGAACTCTTGGGGTTTATACCTTCAGCAATATTTTGGGTTTTGTGCAAGGAGCAAAGTGAAAGAGCTTAAGGGGAAGAGTACTGATTCTAATAAATCCACTGCTTTCCACAGATTGACTATAGCACCAACAGCTAGCTCACTGTTGCTTGGTATTGGATCTTTCCTATATGAATAATTTTCCCTTCATTGGGAACTCCTACTATTTTTAGTTTGTGTACCTACATTATTCTTTCTTTAAGAAGACAGTTTCCCATGATCAAGCTTGGTAGAGCTCCAAACTCTGAAGTAGAATGGACCACTTTGCCAGTTTACCCATCTCAACTACTTGAAGGATTCTTGCCAAAATTTTGGGTTTTGACTTGCTGGAAAGCATATTCTTTTGCAATGAAGACTTCATATAATTCATAGATTATCTGTTCAAGATGTTTACTTTCTGATTTACAGTCATTGAACTTTGTTGGTAGTTTCTTTTGCTTTGTGAATGGGTGGTAGTCTTTGGTGCCTGCATTTATGAGGTGGTTTCTTATAAACGAAATTAAAAATAGTAATGTCTTTACTTTAATCTTTGAGACAGAAAATTTTGACCCTGAAACTTTTGTTGTCAGGCTGGTTCTGCCTTGGTTCAAGATGAAGATGCTTTTGGTTCCGGAGCTGCTATCTCTGCTCATATTGCCTCTTCTTACATCATTAATCTTAGAGATTTAGACATGAAACATGTAAAAGATTTCATATTTGTGCATGGTGAGTCTGGTTTATGAACCCAATTTCCTTTTCTATACCGTGCTTTGAACCTAAAACCTGGGGCTAATGGATGTTTAAAATGAATGTTGCAATATGTGAGCATGTGAACAGTTTGGGTATGGTGGGGGTAGGTCCGAGGTTTGTATCTTACCTATGAAGAATATGTAGATCAAACTAGGTTTGGGTTAATTTTTGAAGATAAAGACTTTTCTGAATTATAGATACATATGCATGCCAAACTTTTTGTACTGCATAATTTTAATTGACATTTTAAATTGCTGATTGCAAGTTTGAAATCTGGTAGTCTACCTTTCCACACACTGTCTTCATACGATGATATTCTTCATAAGGCATTAGCATGTTGTATGAGCTAGTTGTGTATTCTCATTTTAACATGTACACAAAGAGCTTTGATCATTTTACATTTCTGACACTGTTTGATGTTTCCTGATGTGTTGCAATATGCAGATTATATTGAACCTGTGGTGGTTGTCCTTCACGAGCGAGAGCTTACTTGGGCTGGGCGTGTTGTGTGGAAGCATCATACTTGCATGATTTCTGCTCTTAGTATCAGTACAACTTTGAAGCAACCTACCCTTATATGGTCTATTGGAGTATGTTTCTAAAAGAACTACCTTAAGGAATCAAAAAATTAATATTAGAAAAGCTGTGTTTTGGCCAAATTTTTGTCACCTTTATATGAAATTTTATAAAGGCCTATTTCTTGAGACATATGCCTAGTGACGTAGAACAATTATCCTAGGAGTTATGAACCAGATTGACAAGGCCAAACCTGAAAAGAAGTCCACAAAGAAACCTAAAAGCAACTTATATGAAACATGAAATTACTATTTTCCTGTTTTAATTATTTTCCTAGTTAATTTTGGATTTTAATTATTTGTTTCCTATTTACATTAGGACTTTTAATTTAATTAGTATTTTACCATTTAAGAATCGTAATGCTAGATTGATTCTATTAATTAGATAAGTTTTAATTAGGAATCTTTTCCTATAAAAGATTTTAGGACTAATATAAATAGGGATATCTAGTTTATTTTATGGAGATAAAGACTATTATTTAGATTTAATAAAAATACTACAGAATTTTCTCTAGATTTCTCTACAGTTAGGTCTCCATACGTTGTGCTACCTTGAGACATCTAGCCTTGTATATATTCATGGTGGGAATGGATATTATCAAAGCATCACTTTATAGAAGTTTTGGCATTTTTAATAAATATTTTCAAATCATCATAATAATTCTGATCTCTAATGAAGATGTCTTAGTTTTCTGCTTTGGGTTAAAACTGGTGGTCTCGCATTTTTCCATCTTATTGGACATTGTCTCAAGCAATAACTATGTCATACAGCCCCCCAAAAAATTCATATATTATTTGAGAGTTTGCGGAGTTTTTTCTTACATTTGTTTTCTCCTTCAGAATCTCCCGCATGATGCGTATAAGCTGCTTGCAGTGCCATCTCCCATTGGCGGTGTTCTTGTGATTGGTGTGAACACTATCCATTATCACAGTGAGGTAAGCTCAACTGCTGCCAGAGTCTGATTTCTTATGGATATATTTCTAGTTTTATTCTTTCATCTGTAAGCATAATAACACACGAGTGTGTTGTTTGTGCAGTCAGCTTCTTGTGCATTGGCTCTGAACAGCTATGCTGCTTCTGTTGATAGCAGGTATTTACTCTGTCTACCTCTTTAAAACCATGCCTTCAGAAAAACAATAAAATATCTGGACTGTGTTGTGTTTTTCTGTCATCGTTTTGTAAAATAGCAAGCCCTTAAATGTGAATCCAATTGATCTGTGCAAAATTTTTAGAAAATTGGCCTCTTCACGCTACTATAGCTTTCAATTGAATTAATCTGCTGTTCAGTTTTCCAGTTTGTCTTATAAACATGCTGCCTTTTTTGTTTGCATTTTCTTTTATTTTTCCCCTTTCATTAGTCAAGAGCTGCCAAGAGCAACTTTCAGTGTGGAACTTGATGCTGCCAATGCAACTTGGCTATTAAAAGATGTAGCCTTGCTGTCAACAAAAACTGGGGAACTCTTGTTACTGACCCTTGTTTATGATGGAAGGTAGCTGTGTCCCATCTCTTTTTTATTTATCTATTTTCTTGCACAAATTAGCAGTTTCCGCATTACTAATAATAACTTGCTTGAAATCCTAAATTCTAGAGTTTAGCCAGCAACAAAGCTGATTGAGAGGAACAGAGCCATGCAGATCCATCTAGTTTGGGATGGAGGTGTCTTTGAATTGAGATTTAGTTTATTTTTGTGATATAGCAAGTGGCCACTATAGTTGTTAAGATTACTTGATATGAGGAGTTCTAGAAGCATGAAAAAGCGCAGAGATGATTTTTTTTTTCTTTCATTTTTTTCTTGTTTTTGTCAGATGTGCAATCTAGATTATTTGGGTATTTATCTGTGTGCAAATTTATGGTTGTTGACATAGTTTTTGAAGTTTGGTTACTGCTATATTTTATCAATGCTCTAAGAGTTTTTTTGCTTCACAAGATGATGGTTATAAATAGCAATGGTGGTCGGCGGTTAGAGAAATTGTTATATTGCTGCAACTCATGTGATGGGATTTGATACTATGCAATGTTACCCTACAGAGATCAAATTTTAAATTCGGATCTAGATAGATTTATAGATTTGAAATACATGTGAAAAGAGATGATATTGAGAAGCTAAACACTTTGGAAAGTTTAGCTTGGTATGCAATTCTTACAATAGGTTAAATTTTGCTGGTCCAAAATTTTCATGTTTTAAGAAATTGCATCATATGTTTCCTTTTTCAAATCATTTTGCTCTGATGTTTTGAATCTTTCATATACCATGTGCTTTTGGAATCAAGTTTCATTTTGAATAGCTCATGTATTTGATGTTTCTTTTTCCTCTCCCCTTGAAGGGTTGTGCAGAGACTTGATCTTTCCAAGTCTAAAGCTTCAGTACTTACTTCGGTTAGTTACTTCTAACGGATTCTTTGTCCTAAACTCCTTTTCATGTGAAGCTTTCTTCTGTATTCTTTCCATTGATATAATTCTTGACTATGTTTTTCTCCTACAAACATTTTTTTTTCATACAGGATATTACAACACTTGGAAACTCGTTCTTTTTTCTGGGAAGTCGTTTGGGAGACAGTTTGCTTGTGCAGTTTACTTCTGGATTGGGATCTTCAATGTTGTCACCTGGTTTAAAGGAAGAGGTATTGTGTTGGATGCCATCCATTCCTCTTTGCAAGTTAATGTTGACAAGTTCAATGAAATTGTTCCGGCCCATCAAATTCTACATGTTTTCTGCCTCTGAAATTCAAGCAACTGGCAATCATCTTTGGATCATGTTGTAAATCTTAGTCTTGAAATTGTCAGACGAATTATTTTTATCCTCTCACAACTGGTCTTGATAAAAAATTTCTTTTCCAGAGTTGTTTTCAAGCAAATTTCTCTCTAGAAATTGCTGTTTTCTTTTTTCTATAATTCTGAAACCTTCTCTGCTACCTGTGTATCTACAGGTTGGAGATATTGAAGGTGATTTGCCTTCAGCAAAGCGATTGAAGGTGTCCTCTTCTGATGCTTTACAAGATATGGTTAGCGGGGAGGAACTTTCCTTGTATAGTTCAGCGCCAAATAATGCAGAATCATCACAGGTTGTATCAGTTATTGTTCTCCTTTATACTTTATCCACAATGCATTTTATAAAAGTAAAAAATAAAGGAGCAAGAACACTTATCCTGGGAATGATGCAGGGCAGATTTGAATTTCTGTCCTACAACTAAAAGCATTTTATGATGAGCCAGGCCTGGAAATATGGGGATTTAAGGGTTTTGATTAAAGAATAAAGGATTTGAGTTTTACAACTCAAGTATGAGTTTGAAGTAGCTACTGGAGTTGATCTTGAATCATAGGTAAGATAAATTGCATTGCATTGCATCGCCTCATCTAACATGTTGGACTCAAAGTGAGGAAGAAGACTGAACAATTTCCACCATCCTTCTAAGTTTAGCAATAGCACCTTATTGATCTTCTTAGTTTTCTTTTCAAGTCTGAGGCTCATCTAAAATGATCCTCCTTTTCCTATCACTGAAAATAACACAAATGTGTTTCTTGATTGCCATGACCGTGACCATAAATCCTACCTGGGCAGATGTTTTTTTTTTTGATGTTTTGCCACAATTATTGTGATATTTTAGCTTTGACTGTCTATTCTAATTTTATTCTGGCTAGCATTTTTCCTAATTACATTTTTTTTTAATAATCCCATCCCTCTTTTTTGTCTTTATGGGTACAGAAAACTTTCTCATTTACAGTGAGGGATTCGTTGATCAATGTTGGCCCTTTGAAGGACTTTGCATATGGTTTAAGGATTAATGCGGATGCAAATGCAACTGGAATCTCCAAACAAAGCAACTATGAATTGGTTAGTTTCACACATCAGACTGCTATTTTTGTTATGTTTTACATATTTGATATTCTAAAACCTATTAGAAGGTAAGGAAGTGAAATCTCAGGAATAAGTTACTGTAAGTTTTGAGGTTCACTCAAGATGTTCAGCCCCCTCCCCCAATTTGATTTCTGGTACCACCAGGCTTCAGATCTAACAATTGGCTCCATGTTTACAAGAGGAATATACTGAGCAAAATAAGAAGTTATGACTTATGGATTTTGTCGAGTCAAGAGTTTCAGAATGGAAAAGCTCTTGTTTCAAATTCTATTATCTTTAAATTTTTCTTGGTTAATCTTTTCAGGTGTGCTGTTCTGGACACGGTAAAAATGGTGCTCTCTGTGTCCTTCAGCAATCAATTCGCCCAGAAATGATTACAGAGGTTTATCCTTAAATCTTATTTTTATGATTCTTAGACGGGAAATAGCTTTGAGCTTTAAAATTTCTTATGATTTTGTTTGGATTGTAGAGTTGTATCCATGTTACAATGCCATACAGATTCTGTTATTTGAATATTTTTCATTAACTATCTTGGATGTCCTTATTATTGGAACATACAATGTATTGTTGCTGGTAAAACATCATTCTTTGCCCTTAAAACTTCTTGTGATTACTTCCATAAGGTCCAGTAACTTTTACCATCACTCTTTTCATTTTTTTCATAATATTTCCTTCTCAGGTACAACAAAGAATCCTCTATCAAGATGAAAGTTTATATATCCTAATTTGTTAATATGAAGTACTTTCATGTCTCATTGATGATGATATTGTTGATTTAATATTTACATTTAGGCCACTGACAGTTTGCAACATGATACCATCTTTTATCTGAACAGTTTGTAAATGGAATCATTATTCAATCTGTACAGTTTTACAATTATGCACTGCAACTTCATTAAGACCAACTTTTCTCGTGGCTAAGTGCATCTTTTCTTGTACACGTGTTTCTGAATACAGGTTGAACTTCCTGGATGTAAAGGAATTTGGACTGTTTACCACAAGAATGCACGTAGTCATAGTGTTGACTCATTGAAAATGGCTTCAGATGATGAATATCATGCATATTTGATCATAAGTATGGAGGCACGGACAATGGTAATCTCATTAACTTGTGTTAACAGAAGTTATTTGCAAAATCTGCAAACTGTGTGGTTCTCAGTTGAACTTGTTATGACCTGATGCATAGAAGATAATTGTTAGAAGTCTTCACATCTTTTTTTTAATATTTTTATTAAAATATCAAGTTGCTCTGCAATTTCCTATTTGGAATAATACAAACATATGGAAAGAGCTATGTTTAATATCTTTATAACTGAACAAGAGACTTTCCAGTCCTTTCACCGCATTTTGGTGTCTTTTTTTTCTTCGTGTTTTCTCATACAAGTGACCATTTGCTGCATTCAGTAAAATTATCAGAATTGTCTACCTAAGTAGGCAAAGTGAAAGTGGCAAGTCAGGAAAGTTATGGAATCAAATGAGAAAAAAAAATGGTAAAATATGTGAGTGCATTAGAGTTGCAAAAATAAGTTTGAAATATACATCCACATAATATGCCTTATTGTTTTTCAGAAAACTTGAGATAAATATAGGAGCTTAGGACATTGTTCAGGTCAGAAATTGCACAATCCCCTATTAAATGGGGTCGATGCTATATCACAAAGAGTTTCTACTTGATGTCATCATAGCTTAAATAGAGGATATAGCTATAATAAGAATATGAGCAAACTTCTTGTACTTGGGCAGTTTGAACACTATAAATGAAAATGTCCATCTCTCTATCTCTCTCTCTCTCTCTCGCACACACTGGTATGGACTTTGATACTTTGTGCTTCTCATCTATATAGAATCAACCTGTTTATTATCTATAATTTTGATGAATGCCTCTATCTGTGAAATTTAATTCTCTCTTTCTCTCTCTCCCCTGTGAATGTTTATTATTGTTGCTTCTCATCTATAGGGAATTATCCTGTTTATTATCTGTAATTTTAATGAATGTCTCCATCTTCAAAATTCAAGTAATTCGTTATGAATACTGGGCAATAAGTTGCTAGTTTTGGAATAATTTATGGGGTGTAATTTCATGTCTTTTTCGCAGTAATCTCTATGGCCACCCTAGGAGCTTGCCACCCCTTTATTTTTTATTTGCTAAAGCACATGGAATCATGTACATGTGCATCTCTCCCTAAGCATGACTAAATATAAGTGCAAAGCATCTTATACTCTGAAAGTCATCTACATGTACACTGAGATGATGGAGGAGAAAATTTAAAAATCAAACCTAATTTGCAGTTCCAAATGTTGTCATTTTCTTATCAAAAACATCTCCTTAGTTGTATAGTTTACGATCAACATCATGTAATTTGATTCTTTAATTGCAATCTATTTTTGCATGCTGGGTAGGTGCTTGAAACTGCTGATCATTTGACGGAAGTCACTGAAAGTGTGGACTATTTTGTGCAAGGAAGAACAATTGCTGCAGGGAACTTGTTTGGAAGGTGAGAATTCATCTAGTTTCAGTGACTTGAATTTACTTTCTTATGAATGCGGTTTTGATTTCCTTGCTTCTTTATATTGGCTTGCCTTTTAGATGACTATTTTTTCTTTTCATTCAATTTCTGAAATGTAAATGGGTGTTGTTCTATCAATTTTTTTATGCTGTTAAAAAGCATGAATGTCAACTGTACCAATAAATTCTATACAACTACCTTTCCCATTGATTTTTGCTATGCTTCTTGTTGTCTATATGCACATGTATGGCTTGTCATACAAATTAAAATGATAAGTGATTGAAGACATGTCATCTAAGGCTTGCTGTAAATTGTGACTGAATGATTTTATTGCTTTACTGGTTGCTTGACTATGTTTCGCAAATTATTTTCCATTTTATTTCTTTTCCCTTGAGATGAGAAATTGGCTCCATTTTCTTGATATCAACTTAGAAACTAAAATTTCCTGCTTCTTGGTTATTTCCCTTCTCAGACGTCGAGTTGTTCAGGTGTTTGAACGTGGTGCTCGAATCTTAGATGGTTCTTTTATGACTCAAGATTTAAGCTTTGGAGGTTCTAACTCGGAAACAGGTCGTTCTGAGAGTTCCACAGTGATGCATGTGTCTATTGTGGATCCATATGTTTTAGTTAGAATGGCTGACGGGAGTATTCAGATTCTTGTTGGAGGTATGTTATGACATGGATTAGCTTTCAACATATTTGTTTTAGTTTTATGATATAGTTTTGTTAGCTCACAACTCTCTTTCCAAGCAAGTTTCCATGAAAGCTTCCATAATGGATGGTAGCATTCCATGAAACGTTCTTTAGTTCCTTTTATTTTGACATGGTCAAATTGTGAAGGCATTTCGTAGATTTTGTAACTCAATGAAGAGGCTCATACCCTTCTTTTGTGCTCAAAGTATGCGGATATTTTTAGGGACAGGTTCTTGGATCCTCCCATTCTAGTTTGGGAGCTCTCATGCTAGGTTACTATGTGGGCCAGAATGCCCTTGCCTTCATGCTATAGCAATTCTAAGATTGTAAAGCATAATGCCATATGATTGATTCACATTATAAAGTCTTAGAACATGTCTAAGATTGTAGTCTTAGTTACCCAAACCCTATGAAAGCTGACCTTCATCAATGTATTGATGGTGTCACATTTAATAAATTTCCTATTTTAGCTTCATATAGATAAGCTTATAGCATTGTTAAAGGTCTGTACCGGAAGAATTAATGTTTTCAAGATGCTAAGACGCACCAGGCAAGGCGAGGCGAGGCGACGCCTTTATTAGCCTCGGGCGATGAATTTCAATGAAGCACTGCCTAGGCGAGTGCCTCATGAGTGGGTGTCAAGCGTTAAAGCGAGCACCTGATTGAAATACTTCTTTTTTTGTTGCATTTTTTTAACTGATTTATGTTTTGACCTTTTTGTTCATTTTTTAATTTACCACAAGAAACAACTTAGGTTTTTTTTTTTTTTTTTGAAAAAAACAATGATTAGGGTAAAAAAATCATTAAAGTGGGAGACATACAGTCAAGGAAGGACACTTGAAGAGAAACACTAGCCAAACTTTGCGTTGAACAGAGAACAACAACACAATTACAGAACATGAAAGCATGGATGAAGATGTTTTTGAAGATTAATGAATAATGATGATGATTTTTAAGTTTGCTTTTTAATCTATTTGGCTACTTTCTACTTTAAATTATCTTATTTTGTTTTAAGGGTGAAAATAATACTTTATATGACTATGTTATGGTATTTTATATTTTCTTTTTATTTTCTGATGATCTAATATTAATTGGGAAGGTATATATTTGAGATTTATATAATATAATATAATATAATATTGTACATATATATTTTTTTAATCTATAGTATATCACCTTGGTTCATTCGGGCACTTTTATTGCCTTTTGCCTTTGACAACACCGAGGAATATAGAAAGAAGCTTGTGGTCTTCAAAAGTGCAACCATGATTGTCATTCTTCTCCAACCATATTGATGATGCTTCTATACTGCAGGGAGGAGAAAAGGATAGAACTGGATTTTTTTCATGTTTGGCTGGTTGGAGTGATGGGAAGGAAATGAAAGGACAATTTCCTTCTTCATGGGCCCACAAAGTTTGATCCTACTCAAAGTGGAGGGATCAGAAATATTCATGAGTGAAATTTGGATTATTTTCCACATGGAAATGTTTGATCCTTCTTCATGTGCAGTCCATTCTTCCACAACAATATCTTTCATATCTTTTCTTCACCCTTGAGTTCCCTCCGAATCCCTGTAACATTTTGATTCAGTTGTCTGGACTAGTTTGTAAGAACTACCTCTTCTGTCTAGATTAGGTTCCTCAGATGGTGAATCTCTATAGTTTTGGCATATATAATCTAGAATAGCAGTAATTGATATTAATTTGAAGAATCTGGTAGTTTGACTCTGCTGTTGTTAATTTTTTCAAGTTGCTTAAGGTTTAAAGTTTGAACTGAAACATCCAAGGTATTGGATTTTACAGTCAGGTGGCTGTAAATGTTAATCGACTGCAGTAATAATACTATATGATCCAACAATTCTATCTGGGTGGGTGAATGATATCTGTTTTCATATGCCTTTGTACAGGCATGGCATGCCCTTGTTGTATTGTGAAACCGTGGTTTTTTTCTTCTCTGTTTGTTTAACAGATTTTTCTTTTCTTTTTTCTTTTCTGGAATTTTTAACAAGGGACATGTTTAATTTGGAATTTCAGATCCTTCTGCTTGTACAGTTTCTGTAAACACTCCGTCTGCCTTTCAGAGCTCAACGAAATCAGTATCTGCCTGCACACTGTATCATGATAAAGGGCCAGAGCCATGGCTCCGGAAGACAAGTACAGATGCATGGCTTTCTACTGGAATTAGCGAGGCTATTGATGGTGCTGACAGTGGAGCTCATGAGCAGGGTGATATATACTGTGTTGTTTGTTATGAGACTGGTGCCCTTGAAATATTTGATGTGCCAAATTTCAATTCTGTGTTCTTCGTGGATAAATTTGTCTCTGGAAAAACTCATCTCCTTGATACCTGCACGGGGGAACCTGCTAAAGATATGATGAAGGGGGTGAAAGAAGAAGTTGCCGGTGCTGGCAGAAAAGAAAGTACTCAAAACATGAAGGTTGTTGAATTGACCATGCTGAGATGGTCTGGACGTCACAGTCGCCCTTTTCTTTTTGGAATATTGACTGATGGGACAATTCTTTGTTACCACGCATACCTGTTTGAAGGTCCAGATGGTACTTCTAAACTAGAAGATTCTGTTTCTGCTCAAAATTCTGTTGGTGCTAGCACCATCAGTGCTTCAAGGCTTAGAAATCTGCGATTCGTTCGGGTCCCTTTGGACACATATACTAGGGAGGAAACATCAAGTGAAACCTCATGCCAAAGGATTACGACTTTCAAGAATATTAGTGGTTATCAAGGGTTTTTCCTTTCTGGATCAAGACCAGCTTGGTTTATGGTATTTAGAGAGCGACTGCGAGTTCATCCACAGGTAAGCTCTTGGCAATTTGAATTGCTATCTAATGATTCAAATTTGATGTCTCTTGACATTTTTACTGCCTAAGCAAGCATGGTACTTGATAAGTGCCTGTTTTTCTTTCACTTCATCTCACTCTCGTGTTGTTATATATGATTTTCTTGCAGCTATGTGATGGATCTATTGTTGCCTTCACTGTTCTTCACACTGTTAATTGTAATCATGGGCTCATTTATGTCACGTCACAGGTTGAACAATTATAAGATTCTTATTCTCTGTTTGATGCTTTGATAGAATATATTAGAACTTTTGAGGTTGGGTGGAATTCATTTTTCATTTTCCTATCTTACAGGGCAATTTGAAGATTTGTCACCTGTCATCTGTCTCAAGTTATGACAACTACTGGCCAGTGCAAAAGGTGCTCCTCTTTTCTCATTCATGTTTCCTCTATCATCTGTCCATATGAGAGTTGATATTTGCTTACAGGCATCAATGTGCTCATTAGAAATTTTGTTTTCTCGTTAGATTCCTTTGAAAGGAACTCCACATCAAGTGACTTATTTTGCAGAGAGGAATTTATACCCTCTCATAGTTTCAGTTCCTGTAAGTGTCTTCTCTTTCTATCTAAATTTTTCTTGCTTTGCTAGTTTTTGTAAAGTGTATTTTCTTAGATCGTTAAAACAGCGTTTTTGTGGGCATAATTCTGACATGGACAGTGCCTGGTCCAAATCATATATGGCTGGTTATGGGAATTCAGTTTGGATTGTATGATAGAGAACTAAGAGAAACTTTGAGAACTGATAGTTAATTACCAAGGTTTCTTTGATTATTAAAGACAATGTTCATATTGAAAATTTTGCTTTATTTGTTATCAAAATAGTCTTAATAGGAGTATCCTCTATTTTCCTATTTAGCTTATTTTTTACAGTGTCTTTCCCATAGTTACTGGATTTGTGGATATGCAAATATATTTACGTCACATGTTCTGAATAGCAGTACAATTACATATTGAATAATCTTGGAGCACAATCTGGATTGGTCATTTTGGTGACCCAATTTTGTTGAAGGGGGAACTGGATAAGTAAGTGTGTGTGTGTGTGTGTGTGTGTGAGAGAGAGAGAGAGAGAGAGAGAGAGAGAGTAAAAGCCCGATTGGAAGTGAGAGAGAGGAAAATAAAAGCCTCATTGGAAGTGAGAACTTGCCAGGGACCTGCAAGGATGGCGGCAGAAAGGTTTTGGGGACATATATTAAGACTGACGAGCTTCAAATCTAAAATACTAGGTTGGGTAAGATAAACAAAAAAAGAAAACAAGGTTGGGATGAGTTGATTCCTACACTGCACTTATCCTTTCTGCCAACAAAGTGTTTGCTAGCCAAAGACAGAAAAAATAGTGGGAAAGGAGAGAGAGGGAGAGAGTTGATTCCTACACTGTGCACTTATCCTTTCGGATCCATGTTCCTCTGGAGTAATCAACATCTGCTTTGCTTCCTTTATAACTTCTGTTATTGCTTGCTTCATTTACAGACTGATTTCTGAAATAAATCACTGTATTAAAGAAATGATGTTTTAGCATTCTTGGAAGTGGAACGAGTACAACTTTTATATTTGGTTAAATTTTTCACTCTTCAGTTCCCAAGTTTCACTAGCCAAAAGAAATTAAATAGTTTGTCTCCATGGACATCTGAGTCTCGACTATAGTGTGGTGCAGCAACTTCTACCTGAACATGTCATACTGGCATCTTATACATTATATTGGTGATGATATAGTTCTGTGTGGCCTTTTTCGTTTTTTAAATGGAGCACAGCCTGCAGCTGTAATGCCACTTTCACATTCTTCTGCAGGTTCAAAAGCCAGTAAATCAAGTTCTTTCATCACTGGTTGATCAAGAAGTTGGCCATCAGATTGAGAATCATAATTTGAGTTCTGAAGAAATACACCGAACTTACAGTGTAGATGAATTTGAGGTTCGGATTTTGGAACCATCTAATGGCCCTTGGCAAGTTAAGGCTACAATCCCAATGCAGACTTCTGAAAATGCATTGACTGTACGAATGGTTTCACTGTTTGTAAGTGACTTCTTCCATCCCTTCATCTACTTTGCTATTATATCTTTTTAGCATCTTTTCTTTTTTATGAGAGATGGAGTGTGTGTGAGTGGTTGGTCGGATTATTATCCGTGTATACATAGCAACTTTCCTTGTGAGAGTGACTTTTTGAGAGAGTAAGAGAGTTTATTTTCATAAAAAACAAGAAAGAAAATTCTATAACAACATGAAGAGAAATTCAAGGGTAAAAATGAGGTTTAGAGAGTGGAATTGTTAAAAGGAAGACGCAATGGAATATCTAAACTTAGCGAGAAGGACCATCATACCAGCTAAGCAGTGTTCGTCTTTTGTAACTCTAGATTGTTTTCTGATGCCATTGTTTCTGATTTTCAATATAATTATAATAAGATCCATTTTTCACTCACATAGTACCTCAACACAGAATACAAGTACAAAGGAAAATGAAACACTTTTGGCTGTTGGGACTGCTTATGTGCAAGGGGAGGATGTTGCTGCTAGAGGACGTATTCTGCTGTTTTCTGTAGTCAAAAATCCAGAAAATTCTCAGATTTTGGTATGTTTTTTTGATAGTTCTCTCTTTGCTAATAAATCCTTCTGTTTTATGTTCAACTAGTTATTACATAACTAATCCACTATAGCAATCCCTTAAACCAATCTGTCTTTCAAACGTCTGCATTCAGCAGTATTGATTTCATCACTGTGCTCTTCAGGTTTCAGAAGTTTATTCTAAGGAATTGAAAGGTGCTATATCTGCTTTAGCCTCACTTCAAGGCCATCTGTTGATAGCTTCTGGTCCAAAAATTATTTTACACAAATGGACCGGTACAGAGTTGACTGGTGTTGCATTTTCTGATGCTCCACCATTATATGTCGTGAGCTTAAATATTGTAAGTGACACTCAACGGCAGCATCTCTTCTGAACTTTTCTTTACATAGCTATCTGTTGTAAAGTTGATTAACTTTTTTCTGCTTGTTGCTATTGCATTTCAAAAGGAGAAAAAAGATAAAAATTAAGGGGAGGGGGGGAATTCAAAGATGTGAATTGTACTTTCTGATATTGATTGAATCATTGTGACCAAATTTGCTGTATCCAATAACAATGATGGGTATTTGTTAAAAACTGTCGTGTTTGGTTTGTCTTTATTACCCTTTCTCAATTTATGGAAAATAGATGGTTTTTGCTGTGAAAATTTATCCAGTGGGATTAGTTACTTTTAAGTTTAGTCCAGTATTGCAGCAGGGCTCGCCAACATAACATGTTAGGTAGAAGCATTGATAGAAGCACTGCATCCTGTCTTTTTCATGTAACATGTGCACCTGCTTAATGCTTTCTTTTCTTCATGGTCATACCTCTACATGCAATTGCAGGTGAAGAATTTTATTCTCTTGGGTGACATTCACAAAAGCATATACTTTCTTAGTTGGAAGGAGCAGGGAGCTCAGCTCAGCTTGCTGGCGAAGGATTTTGCCTCCCTTGATTGTTTCTCAACAGAGTTTTTGATTGATGGAAGTACTTTGAGCCTTGTGGTTTCAGATGAACAAAAGAATGTTCAGGTTTGGGCTTTATCACATGTTGCTTTCATTGATGTTGTCTGATATTGTTTTTGGTTGACAGCATTAGAATGGTGAGATAAAATTATATAAATTTCATTATGATGAAAAACTTGCAAGTAGACTAGAAATTTTGATACCTTCAGTATCTACTATGAAGTTGGTTTTTATGTTAACTTCCTCTTCTGCTTTTGACTAAATCATCTTCGTTGTTCTGGAAATTTGAGAGACCTTCAATACTGTATTCACCTTTGCCACTTCACCTGGTAAGTCCTTAACTGTATTTTTAGACAGGTGAAATCCCTTAACAGGCCATGGCTAGTCTTATCATTGTCATATTAAGGGGTGCATTATTGACTTAAAGCTGTGAAGTTTCTTAGCTCAAACAGAAAATGAATGTACAAACTGGAGCAAATTTAGATTTTGAATTGGCAGTTGTTTTGTCAAACATAATATATCTGCAACCAAAAGTAAAGATGCGACAAATGCGAGGCTGGAAATTAAATTACTGCCATCATAGAATTCATGAATATACAAATCGCCAATGAATTTGAATTTTGATTACACATTGTTATGATTTTTATGCAATCTACATGCATTTCTGTTGCTACAGATTCTTTTTGCTCATTGTTTTACTTTGAGAATATTTTTGAATGGAAACAAGGATTAGCAGAATGGTGTGAAGTTGGTTATGTTTTCACTGATTTTCAATTTTATTTTTTTGGTGACAACAGATATTCTATTATGCACCAAAGATGTCTGAGAGTTGGAAAGGACAGAAACTGCTTTCAAGGGCTGAATTTCATGTTGGTGCCCTTGTTACTAAGTTCATGAGGTTGCAAATGCTTTCCCCTTCACTTGATCGAAGTGGTGCCGCTCCAGTTTCTGACAAGACCAATCGCTTTGCTTTACTGTTTGGTACTTTGGACGGCAGCATAGGTTGTATTGCACCTCTTGACGAGCTCACATTTCGTAGGCTGCAGTCACTGCAGAAGAAACTTGTTGATGCTGTTCCCCATGTAGCTGGTTTAAACCCAAAATCATTCCGCCAGTTCCGCTCTGATGGAAAGGCTCACCGACCTGGCCCTGAAAGCATAGTTGATTGTGAAATGCTTTCCTAGTAAGTTCTTCCTGTTAAGTTAACAACCTGATTAAATGGGGGTGGTTAAGGCTGATTAACAACTTGTTTATCTTAGGCCAAGTAAGCTTTCAATTTATAAGTAGGCCTAAGTCTTAAAGTGAGCATACTCATTTATAAGAAGTATATAACTAACCATTGACAAAGTTTCTCATTTGCATTTGCTTCAATGAGAAATGAGAGATATAAATTACTACTAATACAGTTTTGGTTCTTTGTTTTGATTGGCAATCACACCATGTCGTCAAGGCTATTTGTGATCTGTTTCTTACATGATCTCATTAAATAACTAGAATGTTGGGATGGGTTGTCATTGCTGTGATTCCAGTGAATGCGAGGCATCCATAGGCTGGCATTTGCTCATGGATTGTCATCTGTCATGATTACTACTTTGTCTACCGGACTAAATCGAGATGTTCCATTTTGCAGTTATGAGATGATCCCGTTGGAGGAACAGGTTGAAATTGCCCAACAGATTGGAACAACACGTGCTCAGATTTTGTCAAATTTAAACGACCTTACTCTGGGCACAAGTTTTCTGTGACTGTAACCAGGTTAGAGGCAGGAAGTACTGCAGGGTACGATATCCTTCACAAGGGCAATCAACTGATGTGCTCAAACTACTTGGTGCCAGCATGCTGTTCAAGTCCTGGAGGAACAATTAAATGCAAAAGCAGCAATTTGAAACTGGATCAAGATCACTCATTCAAGACCCTTGCCTTCTTGGCAGGACTGACACTGGAGCATAGCCCTTGTGCATCCTTTGTATCATTGGTAATTACTGTTCTGCATTCAAAGGTTTCATGGCTTCAGCTCTAGAGAGTGGTAGCATCAAATAAGAAACGACAAATCTCAAACTTATCTGCCCAATGTACTTATAGAGCTGGAATTACTCGTTTGTTGTGAATTGACCATTCAAGCTGCTAATTCGAGCAATAGATAATATCCTCTTCTTTCTGTGCACCTCCTTTTTCCACTTTGCAAAATTAAGATGATAATGGAAAAGAACAGGGATCACATTCATTCTGACGAGTAATGGACAAGGGGGTACGAGTTTTGTCTTGAAACCTAACTGGAAGCCGACTACTATTTATTATTCAATATAAAATAAAATTATATATATATATATATATATATATATATTATTTTATATTGAATAATAAATAGTACATATTTTATATATTTAATTTTTTTATTTATTTCTTAATAAATTTGTATGAATATAATAGAAATTGACTGGGATACTCGTTACCAGTATACCTGCTCCTCTCAGTCTCTTTGGTATAATAAAATTAAACTCAATAAATTATACCTTAAACTTATGAAAACCCAAAAGAGCTGATTTGCAAGAATTGAAAAAAAAAAACACACACACACTAAATGATACAAAGTAAATAAAAAAAAACCCTACCTGGTTAATATTATAATCTTATAGATTTTTAGTAACAAGAGTATATACATATATGAAGTCTTTAGCTTGATCTTGAAGTAATGTCTTATAATAATATCGTTTTTTAAGAAAAAGGTTTCGGGTTTTTCACTCTCTAAATAGCGTAATCCAAACCTCGAGTCAATAAATTGACCCGCAAGGCCGGACCAGTCTTGTAACTAGGCCTATAAGATCCATAACCAACGCATATGTTTATTTCTCCCAACAATAATTACATGGTCCTGACCAAGCAGCTAGCGAGCTAGGTGGTCCTTGGGAATGAAAAGCTAGTCCATGCCCAAAGAGAACGAAAAATAAAAATAAAAAATAGCTTCCTCCAAGAAAAAAAAGTGAGGATTTAAGAGTTTAATTACAGGCATAAGCCAGGCAGGCGGTCCATACTGTCCTCTTTCACCCCTTGCTTAGGCACCTCTCCCTTCATTAACCACCATGTTTCATAAGATCCAGGAGGGAGAGAAGGCTGTTTATTTGGCTTGGCTTACTGCATGATTCTGCTTCTGTCTGTCTTCTCCAACCTCCCGTAGAGAAGGGCCTTATTAATGTTATTGCCATATGTATGCCCTTGTTCTTGCTTCATGATCATGGCCATGACCCTCTTTTTAAAAGCTATCCCCTCCCATACCTTTGGCAATCTTCCTTGGGAACCTGCTGCCTCAACTTCCACACAATCTTATTATAAAATTCACCCCCTGCTCTTTGATGGGAGGGATTCAAAGGTAAGATCAAACACTTCAAACAATCTTGGTCGACTTGGGATGGAACAACTAGCAATATTGTCTACCTTCTTTCTGTAAGGACAAATGTATGGTCGTTGTGTAGATTAACTGGGGAGATTCATAAATATTGCAATTTCTGAAGCTTTCGGAAATGACTACTTGTAGATTAAAAAAAGTTCATTGAAAAGACGTGAATGATCCATCCTGTAATCCAAGTACAAAAAAATGGGAGCAATGTTTTTGTAATTCAAAATCACCACACAGCATCAAACCCAGTTGAGTTAATAAGAAAGCTTGAGAGCTGATCAATGGCCGGTTTTGTTTCAGCACGCAAGTCATCCCCAACCAGCCAGCGAATCGAAGACATGTCTCGTCAATGGACCCTATTTTGTAACACAGATGACTACAATCAAAAACTAATAATTACGTTGTCGCATGCCCAAGAATTCTCCTTCTCTTTGTCAACCACAGCCCCACTCTCTCATGTCTGGTCACATCCACATCTTAATTTCCACTACATTGATATTCTAGCCTCACTCTCTGTGTGATGGTTGAACTGCACTCTCCCATGGCCAGGGTATTGACAGGGACGACAATCGTAGGGCTCCATCTTCATTTATCTAGATACATGAGCCTTTTCACCTGTACAAAGAAGGGTACAGATATTTAATATTTTTAAATACAAAAATGGAGATGATACTCTTTAGCTCGATAATTTTTTATATCATAAGTTATGTATTTGAATGGAGGCGAAGGGTGGTGCATCCGCCTCCTCTATCTAGACATGGATCATCTGAGCATAATTATGGAGGATGCACTTACTGGAGAGGGCAAGCGGTGCATGAATCAAGTGCGGCCATGGAATGGAGGGGAGGCTGTACAGTTTGTTAATGCATCACATTCAATGGACCTTGAAGTGGCCCCCATCTATGGCCTTGTGCACCTCCCGAGTCTTGGTGTCTGTGCCTCTAACGGTGTTTATGACGACAGAAATACTGATGATGAGGTTCGTCTTGTACTTTACCAAGTTTATTGCTCTTGGTTGGTTGGAAGGCCACATGGTGTATCACAGAACAGGAATAATGAAATTGTGATTGAGATCGTTTTTTATTTAAAATTATATTAAATAGTAATTTTTTTAAAAAAAATTATTTTGATATTAACCCATAATTAAATAACATAAAAAATATTTTAAAATAAAAAATAAAAGTTGTTAGAAGCACACAATTATTTAGAGCAGATTTATAGTGCAGTGTAAGTTGCTTTTCAAAATATTTTTTATTTAAAAATATATTAAAATAATATTTTTTATTTTTAAGATGAGCACATGAAAATAATAAAAAAAATTTATTCAAGAAAATAGGCTTAAGTAAGCTGTAAATTATAGCCTTTTCTAATCAAAGTCTTAAGATAGAATTTTCATGCAAAATTATGATATGTTGCTCAATAAAAAAAATTTTAAATTTGTAATCAGGATAAAGATACACCGCACCACAAAGAAAATGATCATTTTAACTACTAGGTTGTTGATCTTTTTATTTAATGAC
>Ga0307517_10004271_pt1 | contig 22016 bp, 28 predicted proteins | sample 23_EM_MG_FD_194515 | JGI IMG/M metagenome (GOLD analysis project Ga0307517, IMG submission 194515) | Populus trichocarpa ectomycorrhiza microbial communities from riparian zone in the Pacific Northwest, United States - 23_EM | ecosystem: Host-associated > Plants > Roots > Unclassified | place... | reverse complement strand
TGGATTCTGGTTGCAGTATGACCGTATGACCGTATGACCGTTTAACCGTTTACTGAGCCTCTAACAAGAGGGAGGGACGCAACGCGACGTTCAGGGGTTCGGAGCCCTTGCCGCGGTTTTTACCCGCTCACATGATTGTCGGGTCGGCTGGGTCGGAACGAAGCCGCTCGTTGGCTGGGAGCTGGGGCCGTTTCATCACGGACAAAACCCTCCTCCTTCCGGAGTCGGGGACTACGGCATGATGCATCCGTGCGACCCGGTGCTGTTCCGCTGTTTCATCTCGCGCGGCCGCGCGCTAGTTTTGCTCAGGGTTTGTCCATTACTTTCACGCGCCGCGGATATGTTATCTCTCTGCCCAGATGGCTCCTGCATTCTCGCTGCCGATCTTCTCGCAGGACCAATGGTGTTTAAGAGCCAGCTTGGGTGGTAAGTGCGGAAACAATAAAAGGGTGACCGGCGACGCGCTGACAGACTTAATAGCAGAGAACGAGCGACGAGAAGGCTGGCAACTTCGGTCATGGAATGAAATGAATACCCGAAGCCCTTGCCCTAGTACTATCCACCACTGAAATTTCAGTGCATGGCCGCACATGAATACTACGTTGCACCAACACGAGGGGTTGGAGTTTCTATCCTACGTGTGAGGGCGGTTAGTGACAGTTTTCGAGCCTGTGTTGGTGTGGTGCGTATGACAGGAACCACTGGATTTCACACGTAAGTCGCATGCCAGCTGCGTTTGCCAACATGCCACTCCCTCTGAACTCCTAGATGAACAGGTCTATTCCAGCTGGTCTCCAGTGACTTTGCGGTCAACGTGCCAATCGCTCGATGCTGGGATGTCAGGATGCCGAACCCATGTAACAGAAAAAGGGATACAGTGAATCGGGTGTGTTCTCTGGAAAAGTCTGGAGAACGCTCTACTGAAGTGAAACCAGTGTTGTAGGCGGGCTGTTAGTCCAGCGTGACGCGCTCTATTCTATATCCTTCGCCAAGTCTACTATAACCGAGACCCCTGCCACCCGCCAACGCCTACGGGAGCGTCGGGTAGGTGCACCATCATGTTTCGTTATTGTTTCGGTTGCTTTTCACTTATCAAGTAACGCCCACTTTCCAAATGGACCCCAACAAACCGAAAATTCCCCGGTCACCCACGCACTCCTCGGGTGGGTGATGTAGTCCCCAGGGCCAGGGTGACCCCGCCGCGTTCCCTCCAATATATATTGAAAGGTGGGGATGAGGTTCCCCTACTTTCTCTTGCTATGTCTCAGCACTTATCAGAGTTGTTCCACACGGCCCTCTCAGTCTCGTGTTCCGGGACAATCAATATTGCTTCCCTCACCTTGGGATTGGTATGCATAGCATCTTACCTTCGCTGGAGGAAGAGGGTAGTGTTATACCCTCCCGGTCCCCCGCCAGACCCCATCCTGGGTAACGTCAGGCAGTTGCTCAAAATCGACAATCAGGCACAAGCATTTGCTGATTGGGAACGGGTATACGGTTGGTCGTCGATCATCCGTCGTGTTGACCCCCTGCTGACATGTCATCTCGGTCAAAGGCGACATCAACTACCTCAGCGTCTTCAACAAGTCGCTTTTGGTTCTCAACTCTCTTTCGGCCGCAAAGGATCTCTTGGAGAAGAGGAGTGCGATCTATTCCAGTCGTCCGACGTTGGTCATGGTCTGCGATATGTAAGTCACCGCTCACCCGCGTCCCCTCCTAGATATCGATCTCATGGACCCAAACAAGGATGGGTTGGGGAGATATCCTGGCTCATCTTCCAGGCGGGCCCAAGTTCCGCAAGCATCGCAAGATCGTCCAAGATCGGTTCAGTCCGCGCGCGCTGGAGAAGTATGCTACGTTGCAACGACAAGAAGCGTACAGGACGCTCTTGGACATCGGGAACTCTCCAGATGATATCCTTATGCATATGAAAAGGCAAGTCCTCCCACGGAGACCTCCTTGTATTCATGTTAACGTTTACGCAGATTCGGTACGGAACGCGTCTTCTTACAGACTCGACGAAGCTGACTCGTGTTGACGTTGCCCAGTGGGTGGTGTCGTATTGAACATCACATATGGGCATAAGGTGGAAAGCATCGAAGATCCACTCGTCATCAATTGCGACAAAGCGATGATTAACACTGTCAACGTTCCAGGACCGGGTTCTGTTATGGTCGACTTCATTCCGATTTGTGCGTTTGTTCGACTTGCTTTTATCACGGAATTTGGGCTGACCGCACGTCGGGCACAGTGAAATACTGGCCGACTTGGATGCCATTCTCGGATTTCAAGAAGCATGCTGTGTATACCCGCGCTCTCATCGAAGACGTCATAAACACCCCTTACAACTGGGTCAAGGACAGGATGGTTGGCCCGCCAAATTGCTTTGTGGATTGTCTTCTCGTTAACACGGATCTCGTTTTTAGGCCGCTGGAAAGGCGACGCAATGTATCGCGGTTGACTTGCTCGAGATTATGAATAGTCAAACCGGGCCGTACAGAGAGGCGGAGACAATCGACGAAGATGATATTAAGAGGATAACAGGAGTCGTGTACGGAGGTAAAGTTCTTCGCTCTCTCATATCTTCTTGGGTAATGCTTAATTGTCTCGCGATAGCTGCAACGGACACCGTTGGTATTCTGTCACCTCACGCTTGACGAGGCACTAAGTTATCGGTTGTCCAGACCGGTTCGACATTGGCAGCATTCTTGCTATGCATGGTCAATAATCCGGAAGTGTTCAAGAAGGCCCAGGAAGAGATTGACCGGGTCATCGGGAACGACAGGTTGATAGACTACGACGATAAGACCTCGTTGCCGTATTTCGCCGCTGTGCTGAGGGAAGTTTTGAGGTGGGTCCGATTTTCTCTCAAGATATTAGCCAAGAAGTTCGGTTTTGTGACCTAACTTATGGTTCGTAGATGGGCTTGCCCCGTACCTCTAGGTAAGGATAGACCATAATGGCTCTCCGATATAAGTAGTCCAACATGGACAATCATAGGTCTTCCACATCGGTTGATTGAAGAGGATAACTACCGAGGTTATGTCATACCCAGCGGAACGACGGTTCTCGCAAACGTTTGGTACAGTTGTCGCGCTCCTTACAAAAGACTTAAACAATTCTGAGCGTTTTTATTTTTGTTCTTCAGGGCGATGACACGCAACGAATCCATGTTCCCGTCGCCGAACACATTCGACCCGGAGAGATTCTTTGGCCCAGAAAAGATGGAGAGTGAAGCCTTTCAGCAGGTCGAGGCTGTGTTTGGGTTCGGAAGGAGGGTCTGCCCAGGACGCTTTTTCGCACAAGAGAACATTTGGATGTTCATGACGAACGTGATTGCCACTATGGATATCTCAAAGGCTGTAGACGAGAAAGGGAGGGAGATTGAGGTTGAGGTTGAGTATTATGGCTCCGTTATCAGGTGAGCTGTCATTCCGGATGTCGAGTTGGGTACGCACTAAAGGTTGAGCAGACACCTCAAACCATTCAAGTGCAAGGTTGGGTATCGGTCTGAGAAAGCGAGAAAACTCGTCGAACAGGCCAACCTACTCCACGACTGAGGGCTATTTTAACGCGCACTTGTATTGCGTTGTGTGTAGCATGTCTGGGCTTGTTGTACCAACGGAACTACGGAGAATTGTTCAATCATCCTCCCCAACTAACCCCCTCCTTTGTAAATGAAGCCCGGTAACCTCGACAAATTTTGAACGTTGTACTTGTTTGGCCCGGCACGTGCCCTCGTGCTTTGTCATCCTCCTAGGACCTCTCGCATTGGCAACGTACCAAACGCGAACGAAGACGCTCTTTAGTTATCTACTCTTCTACCGCATCCACAGCGGTTCGACAGATGACCGCTATGTCTACCATAACTCTTACCGAGTCAGGCTTCTATCCCTATTTGACCACCCTGCTCCCATTTACGATTTCGTCAGCGGTTTCTATGCATCACTCAGCTATCTCCGGTCTCGAGTGTAATTACGCTCGCATGTTCGCGAATACAACAGACCTGGGTTTATGACCCCACAACTGCTGGAGTCCCGGGCTCCACCGGCTACCGCCTGTCGGCCTAGGCCTTATACCTTGCTGCCCCTGCGGTACAACTGTTGAGTGGGCGTTCATCTCCATGTCTTCTTTTTCGAATGCAATGTTACAGAGTGGACCCGTCCCGGGCTCTTGCGCGCCACCTCGCGCCTATATATAGGAACCGGTCTATGCGGGGATGGAGTTACGCAACAGGCTTTTCCTCTACTCCCTCTTGCTATGCCCCCGCAGTTGTCGGAGTTGTTCCACACGACTCTCTCAGTCTCGTGTTCCGGATCCATCATCACTGCTTCCCTCACCTTGGGATTGGTATGCGTGGCATCTTATCTTCGCTGGAGGAAGAGGGTAGCGTTGTACCCTCCCGGTCCCCCGCCAGACCCTATCCTGGGTAACGTCCGGCAGTTGCTCAAAATCGACAACCAAGTACAAGCATTTGCTGACTGGGAACGGCTATACGGTCGGTTGTCGGTCATCCGTCGTGTCATATCCCCTGCTGATGTCATCTCGGTTAAAGGCGATATCAACTACCTCAGCGTCTTCAACAAGTCGCTTTTGATCCTCAATTCCCTTTCGGCCGCAAAAGATCTCTTGGAGAAGAGGGGTGCGATCTATTCCAGTCGTCCGAGATTGGTCATGATCTCCGAGATGTAAGTCGCCGTTCACACGCGTCCCTCTATTTCGATCTCACGAACTCGAAACAGGATGGGTTGGGGAGACGTCATGATTCATCTCCCAGGCGGACCCAAGTTCCGCAAGCACCGAAAGATCATTCAAGATAGTTTCAGCCCACACAAGCTGGAGAAGTATGCTGCGCTGCAACGACAAGAAGCGTACAAGACGCTCTTGGACATCGGGAACTCTCCAGATGATATCCTCATGCATATGAAAAGGTAATCCCTTTCCATGTGGATTCTGCTGCACTCACATTGACGTTTACGTAGATTCGGTACAGAACGCGCCTTCTTACAAACTCGACGAAACTGACTTATATTGATGCCGTCCAGTGTACGGTGTCGTATTGAACATCACATATGGACATAAGGTGGAAAGTATCGCAGATCCACTCGTCGTCAACGGCGACAAAGCGACGAGTAACTCCGTCGGAATTTCAGGACCGGGTTCTCTTATGGTCGACTTCATTCCGATTTGTACATTTATTTGACCCTCCGTTGTTAAAGAGCTGGGGCTGACCGCATATCTGGCATAGTGAAATACTGGCCGACTTGGATGCCGTTCTCGGATTTCAAGAGGCATGCTGTTTATACCCACGCCCTAGTCGATGACCTCATGAACGTCCCTTACAACTGGGTCAAGGACAGGATGGTTGGCCCGCCGAATTGCTTTGTGGATTGTCTTCTCGTTAACCACAGATTCCGTTTTTAGGCCGCTGGAAAGGCAACACAATGTATTGTGGCTGACCTACTCGAGACTATGCGCACACAAACCGGGCCACACAAAGAGGGGGAGACGATCGACGAAGACGATATCAAAAGGGTAGGGGGAGCGGTGTATGGAGGTAAAGTTCTCTGCTCTCTCACATCTTCTTGAATAATGCTCAATTGGGTTACGATAGGTGCAACGGACACCGTTGGTATTCCGTTACCTTATACTTGACGAAGCACTGAGTTATCAGTTGTCCAGACCAGCTCGACATTGGCAACGTTCTTGTTATGCATGGTCAATCACCCAGAAGTGTTCAAGAAGGCCCAGGAAGAGATCGACCGGGTCATCGGGAACGATAGGTTGATAGATTACGACGATAAGGCCTCGTTGCCGTATCTCTCCGCTGTGCTGAGGGAAGTTTTGAGGTGGGTCCGATTTTCTCTCAAGGCGGTAACCAGGAAGTTCTGTTTTGTGACCCAATTTACGGTTCTTAGATGGGGTTGCCCTTCGCCTTTAGGTAAGAATAAACCACAATGTATCCGTGATACAGGCAGTCCAACGTGGACCATCCCAGGTATTCCACATCTATTGATTGAAGAGGACAACTACCGAGGTTACATCATACCCAACGGAACGACGGTTCTCGCAAACATTTGGTGCGGTTGTCATACTTCTTGCGAGGGATTTGGGCAAATCTAACCGCTTTTGTTTCTGTTCTTCAGGGCGATGACACGCAACGAAGCTATGTACCCGTCACCGGACACATTCGACCCAGAGCGGTTCTTTGGCCCAGAAAAGATGGCAAGTGAAGCCTCTCAGCAGGTCGAGGCCGTGTTTGGGTTTGGAAGGAGGGTCTGTCCAGGCCGCCTTTTCGCACTAGAGAATACTTGGATGTTCATGACTAACATGATTGCGACTATGGATATTGGAAAGGCGGTGGACGAGAAAGGGAAGGACATTGAGGTTAAGGCGGAGTATGTTGGCGCCCTCGTCAGGTGAGCTGCCACTTCAGATGTCGAGTTGGGCGTATGCTAAAGGTTGAGCAGACACCTCAAACCATTCAAGTGCAGGGTGGGGTATCGGTCTAAGAAAGCGAGAGCACTCGTCGAGGAGGCCAACTTACTTCATAACTGAGGGTTATTGTAACGCGTACTTGGATTATGTTTTGCGTAACCTGTCTGGGCTTGTTGCACTAGTAACGGATCCACAGAGGATTGTTCAATCATTTCCCTCGCCAACTAACCCCTCATTTGCAAACGAAGTCCGGTAACCTTGACAAATTTTGATAGTCTCGGCGAAGAGATGAATGATCGGATTTGCAACACGGGAAGTGATCCGGTCCGTGTCCCTCCTCCGAGGACGACCGCCAATCTCCCTGCGTTCCCTACGTCCCTCCGCCGCTCCTGTTTTATTTTCTCTCCCCTCCTCTCTCCACATCTTCTCTCCGCTATCTTCCCATCCACATCACGTCGACATCCGCGACGAACATAATTTCACTCGCACGTCCACAACCAATAACCGGAAATGCAAAAACTTATGGAGCGCTTCTAGTGTTTAACAGGAGACGCCGGCACCACACTCCAGACAATGTAGAGCAACGCAACGCAACCCCGCCGGAGGAAGTACGACCTCTCCGGCCACTCCCGTAGGCTGGTGACCGGCCCCCAACACTTTCGGGATTGGTTACCAGTCTACTACTCCCAACCTACCCCGGTGACTGCTCCCCAGAATAGTGATCCACTTCCCCCTTCCAAGAAGAGAGTTGTCTTCCCGGACTTCGATCTCGCACACCCCAAGCCATTTTGTCATCGGAAGTATCGAGACCCGAGAAATATATGGAGTTGTGGTATTATACAGAGGGTTTCAGGGAGGCGGGTAACACAACCCCGGACACCGCCGACGACACCTTCGGCATTGTCGATACCGACGTGGGTCTCGCTCTACAGCCGGTCGGAGCCGCCAAGGCCTCCCGGAACGCGATCAAGGATGAACAACTATCTTGGGAACAAATCATGACAGGTCGACACAACTTAGTCGCAACTAGCCAGGCCGGGTGACCGGGGGAACGTATCCTCGTACTCACTGAGCTATACATCGATCTGGAAGGGCGCTAAGCGGACGGATGCAACCCACGAGCCCTCATACTCTGCAAGACAGTAGCAAGAAGACAGTGGCACGGAGATATGAATGGACGAGGCACTCCTTTCAACCTGGGGACCATCAACGAAGGCTTACTCGACCAGCTTGAGAACCAGTCCGAGATTCTAATCGTGACGAGTTGTAGAGACAGGCAAATAATTTACTATCCAAACAACTCCAAACCAAACTAATAAACCATACCCTTCCCCCCTATCTGCACCTTTTCCTCTCTACTACGTGACGCGATGCCACGACCCTCGCGGCATCCCAATTCAACCCCACGTAATGTCCTCGCCCGTGAATGACGCTGCGATGTGCAATAACACCCTAACAGGTGGCAATGATCTATCGCGAGAATGCAATATGGTCATCATCGGACCACAGGAATAAGAGTTGGGTTCGGAGGCGTGACCGAGACCTGGGTCGATAAAGATCGACCAGATCGGGGTCCCTGAATGACAAACCCCCATACCAATCTCAGCGGTTTTGGAGGTACAGCCCAACGCCAACGGTACACTCCCCTTCCTACGCCCGGGTTCTTCGCGACCGAAATCTGGGTATTGAGCCACAGCTGACCTATGCATCGCTGGATCTCCTAACCCGCGGGTAACGCAGCTGCCCTCACACCTGGATTTCACTTCCCTCGGCCTAAAAGCCTCCCCGCCTAGTACACGCACCCCCCGCGACGTCCCGTCCACGCAAACATTTACATCCCAAAGGTTATCCTCGCTGTTTGATGGCTACGGATATGTGCGAGTTATCGCAAAGACTTAATTCCAAGGGTTCCCCACTCGCCCTTCCCACAAAAGAATTGACCCAAACTTCAGCATAAAATCAACGCTTCTTTTACGGACAAATACCTTGCCGCCCTCATAGTACAACTGTCGAGTGGGGCGTTCGGCTCCCGTGTTTTCTTTTTTTGAATGCAATGTCACAGAGTGGAACTCTTCCACGTCACCCTGCGCCTATTAATAGGAACTGGTCTAGGCGGAGATGAAGTTATGTTGCAGGCTTTTCCCCCACTCCCTCTTGCTATGTCCCCGCAGTTGTCAGAGTTGTTCCACACGACCCTCTCAGTCTCGCGTTCCGGATCCATCATCACTATTTCCCTCGCCTTGGGATTGGTATGCGTAACATCTTATCTTCGCTGGAGGAAGAGGGTAGCGTTGTACCCTCCCGGTCCCCCGCCAGACCCCCTCTTGGGTAACGTCCGGCAATTGCTCAAAATCGACAACCAAGTACAAGCATTTGCTGATTGGGAACGGGTATACGGTTGGTCGTCAATCATCTGTCGTGTTGTACCCCCTGCTAACATGTCATCTCGGTCAAAGGCGATATCAACTACCTCAGCATCTTCAACAAGTCGCTTTTGATCCTCAATTCTCTTTCGGCCGCAAAGGATCTCTTGGAGAAGAGGAGTGCCATCTACTCCAGTCGTCCGAGGCTGGTCATGGTCTGCGATATGTAAGTCACGGCTCACCCGCGCCCCCTCCCCGATCTCGATCTCATGGACCCAAACCCCAAACAAGGATGGGTTGGGGAGACATCCTGATTCATCTCCCAGGTGGTCCCAAGTTCCGCAGGCACCGCAAGATCATTCAAGATAGTTTCAGCCCACACAAGCTGGAGAAGTATGCTGCGCTGCAACGACAAGAAGTGTACAAGACGCTCCTGGACATCGGGAACTCTCCAGATGACATCCTCATGCATATGAAAAGGTAATCCCTTTCCATGGGGGTTCTCCGGTACTCACATTGACGTATACGTAGATTCGGTACAGAACGCGCCTTACAAACTCGACGAAGCTGACTTATATTGATGTCGTCCAGTGAACGGTGTTGTGTTGAACATCACATATGGACATAAGGTGGAAAGTATCGCAGATCCACTCGTCGTCAATGGTGACGAAGCGACGAGTAACTCCGCCAAAATTTCAGGACCAGGTTCTGTTATGGTCGACTTCATTCCGATTTGTGCGTTCGTTTGACTTGCCTTTATCACGGAGTTGGGGCTGACCGCATATCGGGCATAGTAAAATACTGGCCAACTTGGATGCCGTTCTCGGATTTTAAGAAGCATGCCGTCTCTACTCGCGCCCTCGTCGATGGCGTTGTAAACACCCCTTACGACTGGGTCAAGGGCAGGGTGGTTGGCCCGACAAATTACTTTGTGGGTTGTCTTCTCGTTAACCACATATTCCGTTTTAGGCCGCCGGAAAGGCAGCACAATGTATTGTGGCTGACCTACTCGGGACTATGCGCACCCAAACCGGGTCGCACAAAGAGGGGGAGGCGATCGACGAAGACGATATCAAAAGGGTAGCAGCAGCGGTGTATGGAGGTGAAGTTCTCCGCTCTCTCATATCTTCTTGGGTGATGCTCAATTGGCTCACGATAGGTGCAACGGACACCGTTGGTATTCTGTCACCTTATACTTGACGAAGCACTGAATCATCAGTTGCCCAGACTGGCTCGACGTTGAAAGCCTTCTTGTTCTGCTTGGTCAATAACCCAGAAGTGTTCAAGAAGGCCCAAGAAGAGATCGACCGGGTCATCGGAAACGACAGGTTGATAGATTACGACGATAAGGCCTCGTTGCCGTATCTCTCCGCTGTGCTGAGGGAAGTTTTGAGGTGGGTCCGATTTTCTCTCAAGGCGGTAACCAGGAAGTTCTGTTTTTTGTCCTAACTTGCGGTTCTTAGATGGGGTTGCCCTGTACCTTTAGGCCTTCCGCATCTGTTGATTGAAGAGGACAACTACCGAGGTTACATCATACCCAGCGGAACGACGGTTCTCGCAAACATTTGGTGCGATTGTCCTACTTCTTGCGAGAGGCTTGGGCAAATCTAACCGTTTTTGTTTGTTCTTCAGGGCAATGACACGCAACGAAGCTATGTACCCGTCGCCGGACACATTCGACCCAGAGCGGTTCTTTGGCCCAGAAAAGATGGCAAGTGAAGCCTCTCGGCAGGTCGAGGCCGTGTTTGGGTTTGGAAGGAGGGTCTGTCCAGGCCGCCTTTTCGCACAAGAGAATACTTGGATGTTCATGACTAACATGATTGCGACTATGGATGTCGGAAAGGCTGTGGACGAGAAAGGGAAGGACATTGAGGTTAAGGCGGAGTATGTTGGCGCCCTCGTCAGGTGAGCTGCCACTTCAGATGTCGAGTTGGGTGTATGCTAAAGGTTGAGCAGACACCTCAAACCATTCAAGTGCAGGGTGGGGTATCGATCTGAGAAAGCGAGAGTACTCGTCGAGGAGGCCAACTTACTTCATAACTGAGGGTTATTGTAACACGTACTTGGATTATGTTTTGCGTAACCTGTCTGGGCTTGTTGCACTAGCAACGGATCCACGGAGGATTGTTTCAATTGTTTTCTCTTGCCAAGCAACCTCTACAGATTTGATAGGGAGGGTCGTTCGGAGTAACGGGAATTACGTCACCGTTTGCGACACAGATAGTGTTGGGGGAGGAACTGTGCGGGGTCCGGTCCCGTCAACTGGCGGCCCCCATGAGGAGCCGGCAATTTCCAGGTCGGCACAAGGTGGCAGGTGCTATTTGGTGAATTCTCGTGTCATTATCTCAGTCCAGCTTAACACCGGTTAATGCCAATATGCCCTCGACGCTCCAGCCCCTTCCCGTTCCAGATCTGGGGTGTGAACGTCAAACAGCAAAGGCAGTAAACACCATTTCAATCTCTTCAGGGACTGCTGTCCCGGGACCCAGCGGTGCGTCATCGATCTCGAACGTGGTTGTACGCGGCTGATCACCTGGGACGTCCAAAGGAAGTCCATGGTTTCGGATGTCCCACAATATCCAGTTGATACGATTGGGGGTGATCTGTGGATCGCTGGATGTCCGTGTCGGACGTCCAGCCCGAAATATTTTACATTCAATGGTCGATCATCGATGATCGTCCGACTTGGATGTCTAGCGGGCCGGACAATATCTAGATCTCCCGGATTTCTGGCCGTGTAGAGGTAAATTAGCCTCAAGGCTCAGGCTCCTCGGCAAGATCGTTATCGATGCCTAGGGCTAACCGGGTGTGTGCGTGTGCGTGTTTGCGACGAACGGGTCTCTCCCCAGACTCTGCTCTGTTGTAGATTCCGTTTACGCCTTGCATTCTACCGGTGTCGAGTTGGGTGTATTCTAAAGGTTGAGCAGACACCTCAAACCATTCAAATGCAAGGTTGGGTATCGGTCTGAGAAAGCGAGAGCACTCATCGAGGAGGCCAACTTACTTCATAACTGAGGATTATCGTAACACGTACTTGTGTTGTGTTGTGCGTGACCTGTCCGGGCTTGTTGTGCTAGCAGATCCACATAAAATCACTGAACAAATGACATGTTGCCTTTAGACTTTGCCCCACTCGCCGGTTACGAACAAACCTCCCCCCCAAAGCGCCGAAAGGGTTTTGAGGGCAGGAGGAGAACTGTGAACGGCTCTCGCGATCCAGCCCGACCTTGCTGTAGTACGATCATGACCTGCCCGCAACTCCAACGATTTATTTGGCTCGGTGGGTTGCCCTTCGATCGATGGCGGACTGGCGGTCTATCCATGGGAGTTATTATCTGCTAGCCTACACCTAAATAATATCTTCTCGTGCTAGATGAGACTGAAGTTAGACACAAAGATAATGATTCGTTCGGAGGAGAGTTCGAGCCTGACGTCGGGCGTCATGACGGTCGCAGTGGACCCTGGTGGTGGGTGCCGGTGATCCTCGGGCCGACGATTACGAAGCCCAAAGGGTTTCTTTCGTTCTTTACATAGAGTTTTTTAGCCGATACATTATGTATCTAGGGGATGAGCATCTCTACATTGGAAGGGTGATGGAGTGACACAGACTGACGCATCTAGAGTAAGATACGTACATTTGTCCCATCCCTTTGCGAGACTCTCGTCCGGGTGGATGCGTTGATCCAGCAGGCCCTGGTTCCTTTTGATCCCGCAATCAAACCACTGAACATCCATTTGACAATATTGTCGCGCTCACGGAAAGGTAAGAAATGACGGAGTGGACATTGTAACCGATTCCCCGCATGATGTCGTGCACGCTTACCACACATTTTGATGCCACGGGCTTGAGCAAACTTAGTGCACATCCATCGAGCCTGCTTGGTTGGACCGGTGTCGGGCAACAGCGGCCGCTGCAGAATGTGACTAAGAAGTTCAATCGCGCCTTGTGTATAAGGCCTAGGGCTGGCAGGTGGCGGCGGAGTTCGGGACTCCAATGGTTGTGGGGTTGGAAATCAAGCTCAAGGCCCATTGTAGTCACATTGAACGAACATGCAGGCACAACTATACTCGAGACCAGAGATAATTGAGTAATGCATAGAGACCACTGACGAAGTCACAAATGTCAGCAGGACGGCCAAATAGGGGTAGAAGCCCGACTCGGTCAGAGTGATGGTGGGCATCCGCCGAACCACCGTGGAAGCGGTAGAAGGTTAATAAGTCCAAACAGCATCTTCGTTCGTGTTTGGTATACTACTATGTGCGTTGCGAGAGGACGACAAAGCATGAGGGCACGTGTCAGGCCAAATAAGTACAACGGAGGCATCGAAAAATTAAGGTTTGAGGAATAGAAGTGGCCAAGACCCTAGACGTAAACGTCCCAGGAATACTCACGCAACTCCGGAGTGGAACGGCTTCTGCGTATCCCAGATTCAGAGATCTCACCCGGACATATATGGGTGGGTAGGGTTTCTGTTGATCGGGCGAGTGCAGCCTCAATTCAGACCCAGGGCTGGCACTTGAGGTTGAATTCCAGCCCAAGTACCCCGGTCACCCACGCACCCTCCGCCGAGCTCATATCTCTTCTAGGGTCAGGGTGATCCCACCTTATTCTCCCAGTATATAGAGAGGTGGGGATGACGGTTACACTCCAGGCTTTCCCTTGCCTTCTCTTGCTATGCCCCCGCAGCTACCGGAGTTGTTCCACGCCGCCCTCTCGGTCTCGTGTTCTGAGGCCGTCACCATTGCTTCCCTCGTTCTGGGATTGATATGCGTGGTGTCTTATCTTCACTGGAGGAGGAGGATAGCGTCGTACCCTCCTGGCCCCCCACCAGACCCCATCTTGGGTAACGTCAGGCAATTGCTCAAAATCGACAATCAGGCACGAGCATTTGCTGACTGGGAACGGCTATACGGTTGGCCGTTGTTCACTCGTCGCGCCGTATCCTCCACTGATACCTTATCCCGGTCAAAGGCGACGTCAACTACCTCAGCATTTTCAACAGGTCGCTTTTGATCCTCAATTCCTTTTCTGCCGCAAAGGATCTCCTGGAGAAGAGGAGTGCGATCTATTCCAGTCGTCCTATATTTGTCATGATGACTGAGATGTAAGTCACCGCTCACCCGCGTCCCCCAATCTCGATCTCATGAACTTGAAAAAGGATGGGTTGGGGGGAGCTCCTGATTCAACTCCCATCCGGACCCAAGTTCCGCAAACACCGCAAAATCATTCAAGATCGGTTCAGCCCCCGCGCGCTGGACAAGTATGCTGTATTGCAGCGACGAGAAGTGCACAGGACGCTCTTGGACATCGGGAACTCTCCGGATAATGTCCTCAAGCATATAAAAAGGCAAGCCCTTTCATGGAGACTCCCTTAGGCTCACGCTGACGTTCACGTAGATTCGGTACGGAGCGTATCTTCTTGCAGACTCGACGAAGCGGACTTATGTTGACGTCCCACAGTGGGCGGTGTCTTACTGAACATCACATATGGGTATAAGGTGGAGAGCATCGCAGATCCACTCGTCCTCAAGGGTGACGAAGCGACGACCTGCACTGTCACCATCCCAGGGCCGGGTACTCTTATGGTTGACCTCGTTCCGATTTGTATGACACTTGCTGTTATTACGGAACTATGGCTGACCGCATGTCGGGCGTAGTGAAATACTGGCCGACTTGGATGCCGTTCTCGGATTTCAAGAAGCACGCTGTCTATACCCGTGCCCTGGTCGCTGACCTCTTGAATGTCCCTTACAACTGGGTCAAGGGCAGGATGGTTAGCCCAACGGGTTACTTGGTGGATTGCATTCACGTTTACCACAGATTCCGTTTTTAGGCCGCCGGAAAGGCAGCCCAATGTCTCGCTGCTGACCTAATTGAGACCATGAATACTCAAACCGGGCCGTACAGAGAAGTGGAGACGATCGACGAAGATGATATCAAGAGTATAACAGGAGTCGTGTACGGAGGTAAAGTCCTCCTCTCTCCCACATCTTCTTGGGTGGTGCTCAATAGGCTTGTGATAGCCGGATCGGACGCCGTTGGTATTCTGTCCCCTCACGCTTGATGAGACACTGAGTTGTCCGTTCCCCAGCTCAACTCGGTATTGGGGACCTTCATGTTATCCATGGTTAACAATCCAGAAGTACTCAAGAAGGCCCAGGAAGAGATCGACCGGGTCATCGGAAACGATAGGTTGATCGACTACGACGATAAGGCCTCGTTACCGTATCTCGCCGCTGTGGTGAGGGAAATTCTGAGGCGAGTCCAACTTTCGCTCGCGACGACAGCTAGGAAGTCTGGTTTTAAGACCTATTTTGCGGTTCACAGATGGGGTTGCCCTGTACCTCTAGGTAAGGATAAACCACAATGGCTCCGCGATATAGGCAGTCCAACATATATCATCCTAGCTCTTCCACATCTGTTGACCGAACAGGATAACTACAGAGGCTACGTCATACCCAGCGGAACGACGGTTCTCGTAAACGTTTGGTACAGTTGTCACGCTCCTTGCAAAGTGTTTAACAAATCTGAGCGTTTTTATTTTTGTTCTTCAGGGCGATAACACGTAACGAAGCCATGTTCCCGTCGCCGAACACATTCGACCCAGAGAGGTTCTTTGGCCCGGAAAAGATGGCAAGTGATGCCTCTCAGCAGGTCGAGGCCGTGTTTGGGTTCGGAAGGAGGATCTGTCCAGGACGCTTTTTTGCAGAAGGGAATATTTGGTTGTTCATGGCGAACATGATTGCGACTATGGATATCGGAAAGGCTGTGGATGAGAGAGGGAGGGACGTCGAAGTAAAGGTTGAGTATTTTGGTTCAGTTGTCAGGTGAGCCGCCATTCTGGATGTCGAGCTGAATTTATTCTAAACGTTGAGCAGACACGTCCGGCCGTTTAAGTGCAAGGTTGTGTATCGATCTGAGAGGGCGAAAGTGCTCGTCGAACAGGTCAACTTACTCCATGGCTGAAGGTTGTTGTAACATCACGTACCTGTACTATGTCTCGTAGTCTGCCTGGGCTTGTTGTACGAACGAATCTTTAGAGAACTATTTCAATTGTCTTCGCTTGCCAAGTAACCCACTCCTTTGTAAACGAAGCTCGGTAACCTCAACAGATTTTGATGGACTCGAAGAGAGGAATAATCGGAGAGTTATATACGAAGGTCCCGCGACACGGGTAGCGTTCATCGGGATAACATGAGCCAGCTTCCACGAAACCTCTGGCCTGCGCTTGGGCGGATGCATCTCGGATCTACAGGTACTGCATAACCCAGTGCCCTACCCACTCCTGAACGGAACCGCCTATTTTTCAACGTACATAACTCCTTCGGGTTGACTCCGCTCATAACAGACACGAGGTTAACGTGTATCACCTCCCACGTGGAACGGTCAATTTTGTGGCAACATCAATTGCAAGGGTTACGCACCGGGAAATGCAAGAAACATGCAGAATAGTTGAGTGGAATCGCGTAGATCGGTGAAAACCGCCTTCGGATATAGGCAACCTAAACAAGACAAAAAACGACATAGCACGTATACTTGTCCGGATAGTACATCTACCACTGACTCCGACTGTGTCCCTGGGAGTTGGACGCCGGCGAGCAACCGCACAGGCTACGACAAATCTGGGAGCTTGTCATCCACCCTGACCTCCATACATGGAATAGAATTCCGGAACTGTTGGATTTACGCGAGGCCCGGTGGCTCCATGGTGGCCATCAACTTCTATCGCTGAGAACTTCCTTTACGATGTTGATGTATACAAGGTGTTTTTCACAATCCATTAAGCTCACTAAGTTTGATCTAATTGGCTTTAAACACGGACTTTTGCTAGTGGGTGGCTGTCCGTAGGGCCGCACCGTATACACACGAGTCTAGACGAATACCCAGGGAATTTCAAGGGTCGAATCTAGGAGTATGGTAGAAGTACGCGAGTAGTAACATGGGGATGACCAGGTACAACACTGGCGCCTAGGTCGAACGAACGCTGAAGAGTGATAATGAGGTGTTTCCCGTGGATTTATCGTAGGGGGCGTTTTCGTCGGATTTCGTCTCCGTCTTGCGTGGACGCAACTTCACGATTCGTGTTTGCCATACCTCCTCGCGGGAGGACCCAAAGTACCGTGGGCTTTCGAGACACCAATGGAGGTTGCCAACGATCCAATGACAGATGGTGTCGACGTAACGGTTGACGTCTCGGTCGAGATCCGGTCCCCAGGACGGCAGCTTCCTTCTCTCCGCGATGAAGCGACTCATGATATCACCGAAGAGCACGTCACCCCGGTCGGCCGCTTCCTGGAGCGTGAAATTATTCGCCTCCATCAACACCGTCAGGACGTTGCTCCCCTCCAGACCCCTTGACTGCTCTAAGTCGTAACTGTAGAGATCCTGGGAAGGGAGGGGATCAATTGGCAAGTCAAATACAAGGTCAGGACGACGGAGGCTCACGTTTCCCCACCATATGAGATCACAACCCAAGTCTTGAAGATTCTTGAACGTCGGGTGTTCGACCACCTCGTCGGGGAGATCGATATCCAGAGCATATTCGAACAGGCCAAAGCAAGGATAAGTTGCGCTGTTGTCCCGTCGAAGTCTCTCGAACGAGACAAGGTCGAGGACCTTGCCTTGGACCCTGTGCTCGGCCTCCTTTCCGACAGCGTCGACATAGTCGGCGCAAGCCTGGTAGAATCGGCGCTGGCAATTGGGCTTGGCGTGTTTGTACAGACGGGCTGTGAATCTTGAAGGGGACAGGTCATTGATTTGAGTGGAGATGAAGGGCATGAAATCACCGACTCTCTGGTCATTTGAGCAAGTCCAGACCCGTCGTCCCAAGACGGATCATTAAGAATGTTGAGGAGTATCATACCCGTACTAATAGCGCCTTCGCCGTTTTGTAGGTCGCTTATCTCGTCGATGAAGAATAGGATGTTGACAAGGTCACAGCAGACCCTCAAACGCTCGTGCGGAGCAAATGGATGGCCGTGGGCGACCAGGAGCTCGTTGTTGTTCGCGATAATCTGAGCACGCTTTTCATCGCTGAACAATTTGAAGCTATTGACCCAAGCGCGAGATTCTGCGGCGACGGTGTCATAGTGGGGGTTGGTTGCGACCTTGAAAGGGCACATAGAATGAAGATCGGGAAGGGTAAACTGCTGCATGGTCGGCGGGGGCTCCGTAGGAAGATGTTGGGGGCGCAGGGAGTGGAGCGGGGCACTGGGAGATCCTGGTGTGACCCCCGAATCTTCTTATAAGTACCTATCTCGCACGAATTCCGAAGCCAGGAACGTGGATCTCGCGGTCTCCGGGTTTTGGGTCACAAAAATCACATACCAGGTGCCCACTCCGGAGCCCGCTGGCTTCCCCCAGACCACGCGAGGTGTGCTGATACCTGCCGACGGGGTCAGTGGACAACGATCAGGGATGAATGACACAGTCGCCCGTTGTGCAACCAGTATCGCTCGCGGCGTTTGTTCGTACACCCGACTTTCGTGCTCTTATCGCGTTTTACTCGATATGGCGGCATCTCTGAGGGACCCAAGAAGCACGTTGAGTGGCCTCCAAGGTCCCTGGATGGGTACACCATCTGGAGAATGGTAGCCCACGCATCATCAATCCACCTGCCGAGTGAGCGACTAGAGTCTCGGGTAGAAGGTATTGAATGGAGAACTCAACCCTCCGACCCAAAATCGACCCGAAACCCGCCCGAAACCGAGTCCATCGCCTTCTCGCCGAGAAATCGGAGGGGTGCGATTGCCGATGCGGGAGTTTCCCTCAGGTTTCTGACGAGTGTCGCTGCGGCAGCTGTCGTGGTCAGCGAGTGAAAAGCGCTGCAGATCCACCAGCGAAATTGTCGGTCTATTCGTAAAGGTACGCGGAGGTACGCGGAGGTCCCGGATGGTACCCGGCTCGCGTGCCACCCTTCATCTGAACTCCGAACTCTTCTTTTGCACCAGGTACACGGTGGCACGCGACGGTATGCGAGGATGCTAGAGGGGGCATCGACAAAATCCTCCACGCGCTTGGTCGCGCCTGCCACGGAAGTGAAATCAGCCATCACCGGGTTATCCCCCCAGCGTGACACACCGAAGTTCCATCCTTCGCCAAGTCTATAACAACCGACACTCTCGTGGCCTATCTACGAAAATGTCAAGGTAAGTGCACCAAGACACTCCCCTCGTGCTTCGTTATTGTTTCAATCGGTTTTCGCTTGTCAAGCGATGCCCCCTTTTGCAAATGAACCTCAGCAAACTGAAGGTTTTCCGGCCACCCACGCACCTTTTGGGTGGTTCACGTCGCTTCTAGGTCAGGGCGATCCCGTCTCATCCCCCCCAATATATAGAAAGGTGGGGATGAGGTTACGCTCCAGGCTTGCCCCTGCCTTCGCTTGCTATGCCCCCACAGCTATCAGAGTTGTTCCACGCCGCACTCCCGGTCTCGTGTTCTGCGACCATCGCCATTGCTTCTCTCACCTTGGGATTGACATGCGTAGCATCTTATCTTCGCTGGAGGAGGAGGGTAGCGTCGTACCCTCCAGGCCCCCCACCGGACCCCATCTTTGGCAACGTCCGGCAGTTGGTCAGGATCGACAACCAGGAACGAGCGTTTGCTGATTGGCAGCGGGTATACGGTTAGTCGTCGATCATCTGTCGTGCTGTATCCCCTGCTGATAGGTTATCTTGGTGAAAGGCGATATCAACTACCTCAGCATCTTTAATAGGTCGGTTTTGATCCTCAATTCATTTTCTGCCGCAAGGGATCTCCTGGAGAAGAGGAGTTCGATCTATTCCAGTCGTCCGACGTTGGTCATGATCTCTGAGATGTAAGTCATCGTTCACCCGCATCCACCGATTTCGATTTCACGAACCCGAAACAGGATGGGTTGGGGAGATATCCTGGTTCAACTCCCATCCGGACCTAAGTTTCGCAAACATCGCAGGATCATTCAAGATCATTTCAGCCTACGCTCACTAGAGAAGTATGCTGCGTTGCAACGACAAGAAGTGTACAAGACGCTCCTGGACATCGGGAACTCTCCAGATGATATCCTCATGCATATGAAAAGGTAATCCCTTTCCATGGGGACTCCTAGACTCACGTTGACGTTCACGTAGATTCGGTATAGAACGCGTCTTCTTGCAAACTTGACGAAACTGACTTACATTGACGTTGCCCAGTGTGCGGTGTCGTACTGAACCTCACATATGGGTATAAGGTGGAAAGCACCGCAGATCCACTCGTCGTCAACGCCGACAAGGCGACGGGTAACTCCGTGAACATCTCAGGACCGGGTTCTCTTATGGTCGACTTCGTTCCGATTTGTACGTTTGTTTGACTTGCTGTCTTTGTGGGACTGGGACTGATCGCATGCCGAGCGCAGTGAAATACTGGCCGACTTGGATGCCGTTCTCGGATTTCAAGAAGCACGCTGTCTCTACCCGTGCCCTGGTCGATGACCTCATGAACGTCCCTTACAACTGGGTCAAGGGCAGGATGGTTGGCTCGACGAATTGCTTCGTGGATTATCTTCTCGTTGACCATAGATCTTGTTTTTAGGCCGCTGGAGAGGCAACACAATGCATCGCTGCTGACCTGCTCGAGACTATGAGTACTCAAACTGGGCCATACAGAGAGGTGGAGACGATCGACGACGACGATATCAAGTACATAGCGGGAGTGGTGTACGGAGGTAAAGTTCTTTGCTCTCCCACATCCTCTTGGGTAATACTCAATAGACCCACTGTAGCTGCAACGGACACCGTTAGTATCCTGTCGCTTCACACTTGACGAGGCACTGAGTTATCAGCTGTCCAGACCGGCTCGACATTGGCGACGTTCTTGTTATGCATGGTCAATCACCCAGAAGTGTTCAAGAAGGCCCAGGAAGAGATCGACCGGGTCATCGGAAACGACAGGCTGATAGACTATGACGATAGAGACTCGTTGCCGTATTGCGCGGCTGTGGCAAAGGAAGTTCTGAGGTGGGTCCGGTTTTTGCTCGTGACGGTACCTGGGAAGTCGGTTGTGTGACCCAATTTGCGGTTCACAGATGGGGTTGCCCCGCACCTCTAGGTAAGGATAATCATAGCGGCTCCGCGATATAGGCAGTCCAACATGGACCATTCTAGGTCTTCCACATATGTTGGTTGAAGAGGATAACTACCGAGGCTACGTCATACCCAGCGGAACGACGGTTCTGGCAAACGTTTGGTGCAGTTGTCACATCCCTCATCACAAAAGATTTAGGAAAATCTGAGCGTTTTTATCGTGGTTCTTCAGGGCGATGACGCGCAACGAAGCCATGTACCCGTCACCGAACACATTCGACCCGGAGAGGTTCTTTGGTCCAGAAAAGATGGCAAGTGAGGCCTGTCAGCAGGTCGAGGCCGTGTTTGGGTTCGGAAGGAGGGTCTGTCCAGGGCGCTCTTTCGCAGAGGAGAATCGTCGGATGTTCATGACGAACGTAATTGCGACTATGGATATCGGAAAGGCCGTGGATGAGAAAGGGAGGGAGATTGAGGTTAAGGCCGAGTATTTCGGCTCCCTTGTCAGGTGAGTCGTCATTCTGGATATCGAGTTCGGTTCATGCTAAAGGTTGAACAGACACCTCAAACCATTCAAGTGCAAGGTTGGGTATCGGTCCGAGAAAGCGAGAGCACTCGTCGAACAGGCCAACTTACTCCATAATTGAGGGTTGTTGTAACGCTTACATACTTGCATTATGTTTTATGTGTTCTGTCTGGGCTTGTTGTACTTACCAACGGATCCACGGAGAACCGCCGAACAAATGATATGATATGCCGCCCCCAAAATTTACCCCGCCTCGTATTTATTGTCGTTTACGACCAAACCTCTCCTACATGTTAAGGATTCGGGGACGCAAGCGAACGACTCCCGCGATCCTACCCGTGTGGTCATGCATCATGGCTCGCTCGCGACTCGAACGTTTTTTTTTCTTTTTGGCTCAGTGGGTTGTTGTCCTTTGGTCGATGGTGGACTTTGGACTTGTGTTCTACAGCGATTGGCGGCCTATCTATGGGGATTCTCTTGTTGGAGGGAAATCTCGGGAGCTATTATTTGCTGCGTAAGGTTTGACTATGGGTAGGAATATCGCTAAAGGCTACAATCACATTACATTTCTCTCTAGATAAGCATACGCGTACACGGTGGTGGGCGGTGAATGAGGGTTACCAATAAGCTACAATTGTAATACCGAGCGG
>Ga0307517_10004270_pt1 | contig 22019 bp, 19 predicted proteins | sample 23_EM_MG_FD_194515 | JGI IMG/M metagenome (GOLD analysis project Ga0307517, IMG submission 194515) | Populus trichocarpa ectomycorrhiza microbial communities from riparian zone in the Pacific Northwest, United States - 23_EM | ecosystem: Host-associated > Plants > Roots > Unclassified | place... | reverse complement strand
TCAACGGTGCCTCGCTGTCGTTCCTTTTTCCCCGAGCTAATTGAAGCATACCACACAATTAAAGCAAAAGACAATGCCTTTGAGGTGATCTTCATCTCAAGCGACCGTGACCGACCTTTGATAAGTTCTATTCAGAAATGCCTTGGTAGCCCTTCCATTTGGCGACGTAAGGAAACAAATCCTGGTGCGGAAGTTCAAAATTCAAGGGATTCCTGCAGCTGTAGCAATTGGTCCCAGTGGCCGGACCACTATTAAGGAAGCTCGGATGCACTTGACAGCTTACAGGGCAGATGCTTTTCCCTTCACCGAGGAACATCTAAAGCAATTGGAGGAGAAGCTTGAGGAACAAGCAAAGGGGTGGCCAGAGAAAGTGAAACACGAACTTCATGCTGAACATGAGAGCTTATACGTTCTAAACACAGTACATGTATATATATATTTGCGATGGCTGTAGGGATATGGGATCTGGTTGGTCTTTCTGTTGCAAACGATGTGAATTTGATCTTCACCCCAAGTGTGTTTTGAACGATGATGAAAATACTGGGACTCAAAAGGGAAAGGAAGGATGGATTTGCAATGGAGATGTGTGCTGCAAAGCTTAAGCTGACTTAACGGGCTTCCTTTTATAACAAGTATGCAATGTAAGATGTTTGTTGCATGTATGTGAAGATAGTTGACGTCTTTCCTGTTATCTATACTTAACTAATAAGTGTAAGCCTGAGCTGCTGAAGGATTTCCATGTTTTGTATTTCGTTACCAAAAACATATAAGAACATGGGCCACCGGCCAAGTTTATGTGAATCCTTATTTTGGTGACCCAATTGAAACTTAGGAATCCATGGCTGGTGGTTTGTTCTCAATGACTTGCTACGACGTTGTCTTTCCTAAAGGAAAATGCTTATCAGTCCTATCAAGAAATAGGGAAGATTTGCTATGCAACTGTCTTTGTTTCTATCTGGCCGGACGCAACAATCCGTTTAACCTCTGGATCAAATATTCCAGTAATTGTATTGCTGATGTAAATTTAAAACTGGGCTGATTGTTACGTACTTGCCTAGCATTATATTACGAAATCTTCGAAGTCTACCTTAAAAAACAAAGACTGACCAATCCTAGCAACTGGGACCGTGGGACGGTCATTTGTTTTTCCTCTTTGCCTTTGCACATCAACTTGTTGAGACAGATTTAGATTTCTCAGTACTGCGAAGTCCACAGAATCTGAAACATCTAGGAACTTCAACAGCAGAAAGCTAAAAGGCCCAAAGACTTGACATTTAAGAAACATAGAATTTGGATACGATGAATGTTTAATTAGTCGCCGAGGCGTCACATCGAAGGTTATTGATCTGCTTAATTTTATGAAGTATTGAGCTTTGATCTTCGTTTTCTTTTTTATTTTCATATTTGATGTAAATCTACCTAAAGAGCACTTGTAGCATTCCGTCGTTACTCTCTCGTGCACCTGCTATTATTATCTTGTATCAGGGTGTTGGAGACGACCGTATCTTTCCTAAGTGTCCCACATCGAAGAAATAGAGCTTTGTCAAAGGGGGCGCTGACTATAAAACATGCCTCAACGATCTGTTCCATTTCATCTTTGCGCTTGGGGCAATGACGCAGCTAGTGAGGTTCTAACCGAGGCGCGTCAATTGCTGGTTGAAAACTATTTCCAAACCCCCTCATTGGCCTGGGTTTGGCTCAGGCCATTGAGAATTTCTGGAAGGGCTCCCCTCGGGGTAAAGCCCAACAAGTCTAGTTCCCAAGTTTTATAGCTTCGCTCTCTATTTTTTGCGAAATCAATAAACTACTTTATAAGGAGGAAATAATATAATATAACCCTAGTTAAAATTTTTCAGTAAGTTATATTTTCAAGATTTATACAAGTTTATTCCAAATTTAGTAATTAAATTTTAAAAGATAATTCAAATTAAGTTTGAACTTTTACTTATTTCCATTAAAATTCATTTTGTATTATTAAAATCTAAACAAATTAATTTAAGTATGTACACACTACTTTATAAAAAGGAGAAAATAATATAATAAATTAGTTAAATAAGAAACTCGAGAATTTTGTGCGTTGAAACTAGTATATAATGATGGGCTATTCTCGAGAAATTTTAGATTGTTGGAATAGTAATTATTAATACTTAATTCATAATAGAGGTAAACATAAATAAAATAAATAAATAAAAGTATTTTCAACTTAAGTAAAAATAATTTTCTCGTTTTATCATGTATTTCTTTTTTCGGGTTTAGGTATAAAAAATGAATCTAATTATTATTAATTATTAGAATTTTCGGGTTCTTCTCAACGAGCGGCCTAATCTCCGCCGTTAATTATTCAGTTACATCCTCCTCTATGCGTTACGTGTCCCATGAGTCTGATCCCAAGGTTTCCAAAACATCTTGACGAAGACATTCCATCCGTCAAAAAAGAACGGAATTACATCATACTACTAATATATAAAATAAAATCTTCACTTGTATCACTTTTTCGTAATTTTGCAGATCCGATCCTCTTTCAGACATCCTCTCCCTCTCGCTTTCGGGATCTCTTCACATCCCCAGTAAGATTCCTCCTCTCTCTCTTTCAGTCATGCTTCCATCCGATATGCGTTTTAATTTCTTAGTCATAATCTAGGGTATGAAAAAGTATTATTATATTTGGGTGATTGTTGAATTTTTGGTAATCAGATGGATTGGCAAGGGCAGAAACTAGCGGAGCTATGGATGCAGGTACTGCTGATAGTTTTCGCTGTGGTGGCCTTCGCTACCGGTTATATCATGGGATCGTTTCGAACAATGATGCTAATTTACGCCGGTGGAGTGGTTTTCACCTCACTTGTTACTGTCCCTAATTGGCCTTTCTTCAATCGCCATCCTCTCAAGTGGTTGGACCCAAGCGAAGCCGAGAAGCACCCTAAGCCACAGCAGCAGGTTGTGGCTTCCAAGGACAAGAAGAAATCGTCCAAGAAGTAGGTTTGTTTTATTGATTTTGACTGGTTTTGTAGTCTTAGCATTTGTTTGCTAGGGTTTTTAATTGGTCAAATGAATTGATGAGATGAAATGTTATGGGATGAATTGGATGATAGAATAACTTTGCTTTGCTATTAATTTAGACCTCTTGGACAATTACATTCGAGTTTCGATTAGTTTTTTTTTAAAACTTTTATATCTGCTTATTTTTTTCTTGGTTTATTAGAGTGATAGCAGTAGGTTAATCTGCTCACCAGAATGGATAGACAATGTGAAGAGTACTGCATTTAGTTTTTCTTTTTTTCTTGTTTTTTTTTCAATAGACGAGAATGAGACTGAATTCATTTTACTGTTCTGTACCGTACACAAGTTCCTTTGTGCGCAGATGTTTCTTTGCCATTGGATTCTGAAAACTAATTACTAAAATGTATTAAAAAATGATAGACAATGTTTATCCAATGGCGCTCTCGAAAGGGGTGTTATACGAGACAGATCCTTAGAGTTATGTATGAAATGCATCCTGTTTAAGTTTTGGATGAAGTGGGTTTGCTTTTTATGCGGACTTGCTGTTATTGTTGATAAGTAATACTATTGATTTTTAAACATAATTGAGTTCATTATCGAGACAGAATCCTAATGATGAAATTGAGGTATATAATTTGTTTGATTCTAGTTTTTGGATGAGTAAATTTTCATTCTAGAAAGAAGCAATGCTAAACCTACTGCTATGGCTGAAATGGGTGCCCGTTTGATACAAATCTCAGTTAAAGAACCTTAATAAAAGAGTAAACTGTTGAAGCTATTAACAGAAAACTGAGAAACAAAGTGTTACATTATAACTATCCAAGCAGAGTTGCAAAGATTGGATTCTTGTTAACTTCATATACTGCCCCTTTTGAGCTTCATTTGTGATGAAAATGTTGATTTTCTTAATAGTAGGATGATGTCATATGCCTTCTGTCTGGTCCGGCAGGCTATGTAATTTCTCTGAGAAGAATCATGAAGCTGCTCTTTCATTTGATTTCCGTTTCTGGTATTGACATCCAACTCCTTTTGATTTATAAATTTAAAATTGCATCACTCAGTTTGCAATACATCATGATTTGTTACATATACACATGGATGTATACTATACATACCACATATAGCTCATTGAATAATTTTTGTTCTTTCTCTAGGATTTGTCTTCCTGCATAGTTTTAAGAAATGCTGAAACTGGTTGTTTTGTTTGGTTGAAATGTATGATCATTTACCAGTATAATTTTCTGAAGGGAAAATGATACCAGAATAAGCAACCAAATCCCCCTATATGATTCATTGTTTGGATGACCATGGTTTAATTGATGACACTAGTGGGTTATACATGGTATGAGAAGCAAAAGCCTTTCAAGTAATGACAGTGGAGAACCCGTAGACTGCAACATTGGGTGATATGCGATGAAAATTTGTCTAAAATTGATGTAGGGGATGCTTCCCATTTATTTTTGTCATTCTGTGTTTAACCTTTTGTCCATGTTTTGTACGTGGACCTGCTATATTCTTCCTGGCTGCCAGAGTTGCTTCATCTTTGGCAAATCGTTAGTCAAGCTGAACTTTTCTCTCTTTTTTTCCCATGAAGTTGATATAGGAGGTTGTTAAGAGTTTGTAGTTCAAACCAGAATAGAAGATTTTTGAACCTCTTTCGGGCTGTAAATTGTTACGTGACCTCAAGGTGAGTGAAGTATGTGCTACCAAGCCTACCACAGGTATTTGGTCCAAAAGGTCACCCATAGAATAGGCACAGACAACAGCTGTAAAAGCTGCCCATTGTTAGATGAATGTTTCCGGTGTGGCCTCTGTTTAGCTTTTGCTAGATAAGCTCCAAGTTGCCACAGGAATCATCATGGCACTGGCTGCCTTTGTTTCTATTCCATATCTTGCCTGTGATTATAGTTCAAGTACCAAAAATTTTAAACATGTAAAACACACAATGCAAGGTTTCTTTAACCGGTAACTCGCTGCAGTTTTCTGCTTAGTGCTTAGGGCAGAGTATATTGTCAACTATCTACTCGTTTTATTTTTCCCACCACTTTAAGGAAAAACAGAAGTATAAAGATGTAAATTCATTGACCTAGTAGGGATTTTTGCTTGCTTGTGCCACATACAAGGGCTTTACTGGACCTCCAGTCACAAAGGATTATTCTTCATTCAACAGTGGCTTATTGAAATATAAGATATTATAATTTATTTTGATTTGTTTTTTATAAGGTTATCTTGGTTTTATGATTCGGATTTAATATTTGATGAGTTAATTTATGTTGTTTTTTTATTGATTTTTTTTGTTTCAATTTCATCATGAGAATTAGATTTTATAATTTATTTTTATTTGTTTTATATGGGGTTATTATAGTTTTATAATTCAAGTCGCGGATTTTATATGATAATGGATTGTTGAAGTTATTTTTGAACTTGTAATCAATTGGTATTAAATTAATCTTTGCAAGATTTAATTTAATATTTCCACAAAAAAATATTAACATCTAAATATAATTTTTTATATTCATAAAAACTTCACCGGAACATCAGTCTAAAAAGAGCCGTGGATGAAATGATTGACAACTCAATAATACTCATGAGTGAGATCTCCAGCTTAGAATGAAAGATTAATGCGTTAATTACTATTTCCATGTTGTAACTACTTTGTGATTGTCACACCACGCGTCCCTAGTTTTTTTTTTTTTTTAGTTTAATGTTGGTGTCTGGACCAGCTTGCGCGCACCTCGACTAATCCCACGGGTCCTGAAGTTAATGATCATGTAAGCCTCTAGTGGCTATCATATGAGCAACCACAGGGCTCGAACCTGAGACCATAGAGAAAGCAAACTTTTTAGTCTCAATCTCTTACCACTGGACCACCACCTAGATGGTTGCGTCTCTAGTTCTTAAAAGAATTGATTGTTGTGTTTTATATTGTTTTTTTTTGTTTTTTTTCAATTAAATTAATTTTTTAAAATTATTTTTTATATGAAAAGGCATTAAATTAATTTATTCTAGTATTTTTTTTATAGTTTTGATTAACTATGAAAATAAAAGTAAACATATTTTAAATTTTAAATATTTTTTAAAAAAAACTTTGTACTGCATTAAAAAATACACACCTAGAGTACAGCACAACATAACATGCCAGAGAAGAGGTGGAAGAGAATGCTTTGGATCATGCAGCTATCTTTCATCGTAATAGAGGGGAAAAAACGGATACAGGGTTGTTAATGATAGAGGCATAGGTTATTGTGGTTTAGAGTATTTTTTATTTTAAAATATATTAAAATATTTTGTTATATTTTTTAAATCAAACATATATATATATATATATATATATAAACACAAAAACAGATCGGGGCTTGCTTATTAGGTTAATATCATATTTACTCTTAATTAAACTTTTGTATCAATTTTTGTTTCCAAATAATCTTGCAAAAAAATGTGTTCACTTGCTAAACATGAAAAACTTTTTCCCACTTTGGAATTTGAAGAACGTTTCAAATACAGATTTTTTTTTCTAAATATTTTTCCAAGTTTGAAGTTATATATAGCTAAATAGATTATTTAAATATTTTCCTATGATTTTTCTAAACGTGTTCATTTAGCCTTTTTCAATAATTCTGGATGATAAATTCCATAGCAATAAACAATTTAGCATCTTTTCATGTAATTTATTGCATAGAGAGAGCAAGTGGCATTGTTTATAAATCAATTTCTCCATCGTCAACGACATCCAAAAATAGAAACTTACAAAAAAAACAAATTAGATCGATGAAATATCTTGTTTATTTTTGTATTTTAAAAATTATTTTTAAAATTTTAATTTTTTTATTTACTTTAAATTAATATTTTTTGATATTTTTAAATAATTTTAAAAAAATATTATTTTAATATATTCTTAAATAAAAAACACTTTAAAAACCATTCATTATCTCAAATAAAACTCACAGCAAATTATAGCTAAAAAAAAAAGAAAATGTAAAAAGTGGAACCTAAATTTCATCAATTCAGCCATCCGATCCATCCTGATCTTGTTTTACAATTTCCCAGAAGAGGTTCTGTATGTTGCCTTGATGTTGCTGGAATTGATTGTTTGTGCAGGAGGACGAGGGTAGCTATGACCAATGAAGATAAGCTGATTGATTGGCTGATAATCGGACACCTGTCAATGCAGGTATGGAGGTGGATATTTGGTCCTTGGATCTAGTCAAGTGATGGGGCTTGTAGATGTGTGTGCCACGTATCCATCACGCTTTCCGAGTCGAAACTTACCCTCTCGATGCAAGCCTCTTTAATTTATTGAAAATGCAGATAAAAATCTGCCCTTATTCAGCGGTGTTTCCCCCTTTCCCATTCCTCCATCCACCATCTGTGTCCCACCAAGATTCAATTTCGAGGGGGAGACAGCCCATATTCTAGCCGTCAACTTCTGCCCGATTCCACAGTATTCTGTCCCAGACATACTTATCATCAGCACCACCATGGGCTTTTTTAAAATCCACCATGAGCTGGATTAACATGTCTTTACCCAAAAAAATGAAAAATTAGGTTTGTGGAGAGCATTGTCTTTTTAATTAATGATAAGAGTAATTCTATTTATGTGATTTGAGTTTTTTTTAATTAATGATAAGATAATATTTATATTATTTAACTTAATCCGTCAAAATTAAATAATATAAATATTATAAATAATAATGAGTTAAAAAAACCCAAGAAATAAATATAACGAGTCAGGTAGCAAGTAAGGGTTTTTGAAATCCAGTCAACCCAACCCAGCTAGTATATTAAATACTCATTTTATCTTTATATTTAACAATTTGTAAATTAGATATTTATTTTTATTTTATTTATAAATGTGCTGACTATACTTACGAGTGGGCTTCATGTTAGATTCTTTTAAAATAACAAAAAATAAACACGTCTCTGTACTATATGGGAGGAGTAGGGATGTCAATGAGTATCTACAATCATTTTTATACACACACACACACTTATTATTCACTTATTATTCATCAAGTAAAAAATCTAGATATTCATATGCTATCCGTCAGGTTTTTAGGTGTCCATGTGAATATCTTTTTTTATGAATATTATTAATTATTCAATGAAAAATAATTATTAACACACACACACAACACAAATACATGTCTCAGGTTTGGTTTGAGTCGAGTTTGACAGTATCCATACCTCATCCATTACCTATAAAATAAGACAACTATTCATAAAAAACTTATCTATTCGGATCAGTATCTATCAGATTCAGATTAAATTATCATTCATAAAGAGAGGTAAGTAACTAGATTTGAATGGTGGTTGATGATGTTAAAATTAGATCCAATATTGGGTGTCACGACACTTATAATACATGACACTTATAGTATATGTTGTATATCTGTTTTTAAATACGAATCCATGAAAATTAATAATATAGACTCAATCCATGAATATATGTAATATTCATTAATTTTTTCCAACCTAATATATCCAATTATCCTGGTTTCATTTTTTTTAATAGATTAAGTTTACAATTTATAAAATACAAGTTAAGTCAAATACAATTATACATCAAAACTCCACCCAACTATATCCATAAATATAAGCTTTGAAATATATTTAATTACACAATATGATAGCTTTCTATTAAACGTCTCGCATTGCGGGATTGATCCTCGACCAGACACGTCAGTGACGTTGAATAGTGCAGGACATGTAAGAGGGCAACCTCCATTGGCTGGCTCCAACCACTTGCAACGGTCCATGGATCTCACCGAAATCGACCGTCTTAGCTAACTAGACCACAAATCGTCCTCGTGGTCCATGACATTTACAACACCATGGCATCTCCTGCCCAGGTCCACCAATACGCATCTTCCACATTGATCTACCCAGATTCTATTTTATATATATATTTTTTAAATTATTTTAGAATCTTTTGACACTAGCTAGAATTAATAATTAACCTTTACCATAGATTGTATTCGGTTAATCAGGACATAATTGACGACAGACAAAATTTTGTTTAGAAAAAGATATAAAATAAATATTTTTTTTTGGAATTATGTAGGAGTTATTTGACTAATCAAATATAACCGATAAAAAATTCATCTAAATTTTTAGAAATAATTGTTTTTTTAAAAATAATTAAGGTATTTTCAGGTACATATTAATCGAGAATAAATATTTTCTCTGAATAATTTAAAAAACCCAATTCATATATGATTGATACTTTTAATTTTTTTCAATAAACCTATTTAGATACTGATCTTAAAAGGATATTTACTATTAACCTTTTCGAATTATTAAATATATTTGTTAAAGCTAGTTTCAATTTTTGGACAGATCCCGCCACCATAAACTTAGTGTTTATTTGAAAATGCGCTGCTGTCTAGAAAATATTAAATTAATATATTTTTTGATATTTTAGGATGTTTTTAATATATTAATATTAGAAATAATTTTTTTTTATAAAAATCATTACCTCAATATATTTTTAATTGATAAATATTTTTTAAAAACAACCCGTTAAATTACCGAACACATTACATATGCAATGAATGATGTAATAAAATTTAGCGTTATTTAAGAACCCGTGGTCGCAGGACACAGTTTAGTAAAAAAACCCAAACAAAAATCAATCTCACACACAGTGATACAGTAATAAGAGCAAGTCGTCTCCGTGTCCTTTCTTATTTCTTTCCTGTAGTCAGTGTGAGTCCGAATGGCAGTCTGATCCTGACGTGGTGGCGCCCTATCGGTTTTTTATCTTGAAAACTGACAATGCGGGCGTCTCTCTGCATAAAAGGCCTCATCTTATGCTTCTTTCTCAAGACCAAATCTTTCTGTTCAAACCAGCTCCCCTGTCTACTCTCCACGATATATAATTCCCCTTTCCTTCCTTCGCCGGGTAATAATTCTCCTCTCTCCCAGTCTAACACCTGTTTGTACACTTGCTGCACATCTGGTTCCAATTTTATTGTCTTAGATTAGCGAGCATTTCCCTCTTTTGATCCTGGATTATCCATCCCGTCATGTTTCCTTTATCTTTTCCTATTTATCTTTTTTCTCCATTCTCGTTGCATGTGCTATCTCACACTAGCTAGCTAGCTTCTCTCATGCTGCTCTAAATTACCAAGCTAAGGTAATAACGTGGTTTTTGTTGCCCCATCTGCCCTCTGCATGTCCTGCTTTTGTCGTCTCTCTGTTTAATTCCTTGCTTTCTATCTATTCATGCTCTGTTATTCATCATCTTCCAGCTATTGATTTTGAGCTGTGCTTATTTATGCTTCTGCATTCAAGGATGGAAATATATTTAGATCTGTCATACTGCCTAAATGTCTTTCTTTTTTGTTACTTTTTCCTTTTATGATGATTGAAGGGTTTGTTGCAGTGATTTTGTTGAGACCAGGGCTGCTTCTGATTGCTGTTTCCCCTCCTGGTATAGATGTTTTACCTTCAACTGTTTTGTCAGCAAGTAATTGTTGGGTTGGTTTGTTAAAAGTTAAAAGATGAAACTTATGCTTCTAGAAGATACATGGATTCGGATAAGGTCTTTGGATTAGTGTTAATTGTTTCCATTTCAGTTCTCTACTTTTCCGATTATAGGTGATGAAATATGATGTGTGCATTTAACTGCTGCACCGAATTTGAGAGTAAACTTGCTCTATTTAAGTTTTTTTTCCCTTTAAACTGTGGTAGCGTTTGCATTAAGGAGCCTGCTTCCAGGCGCGGATTATTATAATCTTTTATTCACTATAATAGTTCATGTTCGGTAATTTTTGAATCAACTAATGTTGTTTATATGTGATCCAGGTAATTAATGATCAAATTCAACAACAGCGGAAGTCACAGCAGGCTGAGGCTTCCTAGGTTTTATGGCCTTGACTGGTACGTATAAAAGATATACACACATTCAAATTTTGATTCCATGGATGAGTGCTGTGTTTTTAGTATTAATTATTGTTTTTCCTTCTCTTCACCTGCAGGGATTTGTGCAATTTGTGAGAGAAGAGACTATTTTAGAGGCATACAAAATACTCTACATAAGAGAACTGAGAGAAACTACTACAAGAGAACTTTTGGTATGGAATCAAACTGGACAAAATACAGGAAACCCTTGGCATTTACCGATCAAGTGATTCGATCTGCAACTTCTTTTATGCCTTGGTCCCTTAAAATCCCTATAAGTGATAGCCGTCATGGATTTCTTTGATCAAGTATTCATTGTTTACAAGGTCCTGATAGATTCTACGGAGATATAATGAATTACAAGAATCGTCTCCATCTCGATTCATTTATAGAAAATGCCTGGTTTTTGCGAGTAAGAAGGGATTCTTAGACACAAGCATGTCTTTCTTCACTTTGATCACACAAGATAATCCTCTAGTGCATTCAAAGAGCAACCCTGTAGTAGATTCAAGGGTTGCTCATGATATTGATGTCCTCATTGTACCTGGATTGCCCGATGATGTGGCAAAGTATTGCCTTGCACTTGTTCCTCGCCGCTACCTCCCAGCTATGGGTGCTGTTTGCAAGAAATGGAGGTCATTTCTTAAAAGCCAAGAGTTCATCACTGTGCGAAAATTAGCTGGCTTGCTTGAGGAATGGCTATATGTCTTAACTATGGATTCTGAAGGAAAAGAAAGCCACTGGGTGGTTTTGGACCGTTTGGGACACAAACGCCAGCTTCTTCCACCAATGCCTGGTCCTACAAAGGCTGGGTTTGGGGTTGTTGTTCTAAACGGAAAGCTTCTTGTTATGGCTGGTCATTCATTGATTGATGGGACCGGCACTGCATCAGCAGATGTTTATGAATATGATTGCTGCCTCAACAGGTTTGTTTTCTGTCAATCATGGGTCTCTCTCTCTCTCTCTCAAAATTATCATCAAATCCATTTGGATTTCTCTGAGACTGATATCTCAGCCTAGTGGATATACTGCTAGTTAGTAGGAAAACCTTTTTGTTCCATAGTTCTAAGATCTTAAATTAGGTGGATTCATGAAATGTTTTGCTCACTAGGAAATTCATTTGAAGTCTATAGTCATTTCTGTGATCTTGAGAACCGGGACCTTCCACACACTCGCACACACAGAGATATCAACAGGGTCAGTGATTTTATTGATATTTGAAGAAACTACCATTTCAAATCCAACAAAACACTTGTACAATTTACAGAACCCTTTGCATGTGGTTGCAAATGAGGTACTTCACTGATTGACTGGCCTCCCTTATCAGATTGTTCTAATTAAAGTAACTGTAGAGCTAGAACGCAACAAAGAAGTTGATAATTCATGTCAGGGTTAAGGGCCTGGCATATATTAAATTTGATTCCAAACACTGCTACAGGCAAAGAATTTCATGTTTGGGCCACCTCTGCAGACTTAAGTCTGAGATTTACCCCGTAAATGGGGCAGGGTCAGGGCGGTTGGCATGTACGTGGTGGGCCAGATGGCCTGGTACCTTCTTTTGCAGTGTTTTGTCTTTGTCTATACCTGATTTTTATAATGCAGTAACTTCCTATACTTGAATTCTTCATCAGAACACTTTCTTTGTAATTGCAGTTGGAGTAAATTGTCAAGAATGAATGTTGCCCGGTATGATTTTGCCTGTGCAGAGGTTAACGGCAAGGTTTATGCTGCTGGGGGATATGGAATGGATGGAGATAGTCTCTCCAGTGTTGAGATGTATGATCCTGACACTAACACATGGACCATGATAGACAGTCTTCGCCGCCCAAGATGGGGTTGCTTTGCCTGTGGCTTTGAGGGCAAGCTTTATGTCATGGGAGGAAGGTCAACCTTCAGCATAGGCAATTCAAGGTCTGTGGACGTGTACAATCCAGAAAGGCACAGCTGGTGTGAGATGAAGAATGGTTGTGTGATGGTTACTGCCCATGCTGTTCTGGGAAAGAAACTCTTCTGTATGGAGTGGAAGAACCAGCGGAAACTAGCAATATTCAATCCAGAGGATAGTTCTTGGAAAACGGTAGCTGTTCCATTGACAGGGAGCTCAAGTATTGGTTTTCGTTTTGGAATCCTTGACGGGAAACTTCTATTATTCTCGCTACAGGAAGAACCAGGTTATCGAACTCTGCTGTATGATCCTAATGCTTCTGCAGGTTCCGAATGGTGTACTTCTGAGATAAAGCCTTCTGGATGCTGCTTGTGCAGCGTTACCATCAAGGCATGAAATGATGCCCTTGTAAGGATCGATCTGTACGTTTATAGTCTTCTTGTATATGCCTCATGTTTCTCTGTTTTAGTTACACAAGCAGTGTTGTAGAGTTGCTAGCCCTCCACAGTCCAAACCCCTGTACGCTTCAGTTCAGTTCAGAAGTTAAGAGTAGATAATAATATTAATATCGATATTTTATTCATTATCTATTAAATAAAAAATTTAAATATCTATTATATATATAATATTAAATTATATATATTTACACGTATATATCAACCAAAAATATATATAACTTGGAACACTAATCACAAATTATTATGAGTTTTAAATAAAAAGATTTAGATATCCAATGATCGAGCTGCAAGTACTACAGGGCGCCATCCATTTAAAATTCACAAAAATCAGTAAAAAACCTCTTCTCTCCAACAACAACAACAGCTACAATGTTCGGCACTCCATCTTCCACCCCCGCCTTCGGCACGCCGTCTTCCACCCCGCCATTCGGCATCCCCTCTTCTACTCCCTTATTCGGCACTCCTTCAACGCCAGCTTTCGCTAATGGAGGATTCGGTTCTTCTTTATTCTCTACTCCATTTACTTCTCAAACTCAGCAGCAGCAGCAGCAGCAGCAACAAACTTCGCTTTTTCAGCAACCGTCTACTACCGGTTTCGGATTTCAACAGCAACAGCAGCAGACTCCGTTCGCTACGCCCCTTCAAACGACACCGTTCCCTTCTCCTCCTCCTCCTCAATTGAGTACTCAGATGGCTCTTGTTGCTCCTCTTCCTTTCTCTCTCGCCGATCGCGACATTCAGGTTTGTTTCCCCCATTTTCTTGGCCTGAACCCTAATCAAGATCATTTTTTATTTAATATGTTGATAAAACTCCGAGTCTTGATTGCAGGCGATTGTGGATGCTTATAAAGAGGACCCTGGGAACCTTAAGTATGCTTTCAAGGTTCATTTTATTGTCTTGCTTTTCTTTTCTCTTCTTTTTAAATTTTTTTTTTTAGCTGCATAAAAAGATAAGGAAATAAAATTGTTTCTTAGGTGTAGAATTCTGTGGTGTTTTGTTTTCTTGAATTTGAGTTGATAATTTACATGATTTTTCTTGCTGTTTCAAAATGGTTTGATTAATGAATTGGGGTTTTGGAGCTGACATGGCTGTTGTGTCGGTCATTTTTGTTTGACAGTATTTGTTGTTAAGTGTAACTGACCCGCAGCATAGAGGGAAGCTTGCTAGTGTATCAGACGTGAGTCTACCACTTCACTTTTAGTTACTTTTATTGCTACTTTGTTATTCTGTTTTTGTTTGTGATTGTCTTTGAGTTTGTGTTTGGCTAATTTTGGTGAATAGTCTGCTTTTGCTAGATCATGTGGGCGGAGTCTATGGCGAAGCTAGAGGGTATGGAAGGTACAGATAGAGAACGCCTCTGGCCTCAGCTTGTTCGAGGTTTCAAAGATCTTTCACACCGCCTCAAGGTAGTTGTTCTGAATTTGAGGCATTGGTGTATGTTATGAATTGGATTTGCTATCTAGCAGTTTGTCTTGTGAGTGATTAACAGCTGGTCATCCACTTCTTTAAGAATTATAAGTATCAAAATTGAAGGAGTTTTGCAAGTTAGAGGTTAGAGGGTCATGTCTTTTAGATTTTTTTTACCTTCCTTAACGTGGTTAGTGATAGTTATAATTTGATATGCTCTACCAAGATTTTCCTATTAAGAATATGCTCTGTATTTCATGGAGCTCCTTTGTCCTTTGTGACTTGAAGAGGATTTTGAGTTCAAATAATGTAAAAGTTGGTTTAAGGTTCTGTGATTGGTTTCTACCTGCCAATATCAATCAATGATTGTATACCTATTTATAAGCTGGATAATGCAGAAAAATTAGGTAAACAGATGTTGAAATTTCCTGTAGAAAAGCCTAAAGTAGCTCAAGAGATATTTCTGTGAAGGAGAACTGACATGGATCATCATTTTAATGACTGTTAGTGCGAGGTCATGCATTTATATATCAAGAATGTGTAGTCTAATTCATGCTGGATTAGGTGGCCTACATTTCCCCACTGCAGATTGCAATTCCTTGTAAAAGGCAAATGCAACTGAAAACATTTAAGGTTTTATCTTGGAAGGTTTTGTGCTTTGTGCACTTTTCCTTGCAATCAGATTTTTCTGCTAATGGACTGTGCTAACTGAATTTTCTGACATTGTAATGCTTTTTGCTAATTTGATTCAGCTCCAAGATGAAGTAATTGTTTCAGATGCAGAGAGATTGCGAATGACCCAAAGCAACATAAAAATGGTACTGTCTTCCTGCTTTCCACTTGGCACATCATATTTTCTGGATACTGTTTTGACATGCAAGTATTCTTTTCAGCTTCAAAGGCATTTTCAAGCTGTGGCTCTTCCAAGGATTGAAAGAATGAGACAGAAAGAGCAATGTCTTCAGAGGCATCTTTTAAGGGTGAGAACAAGTGCTCTCTCTCCACTCTCTGAATCACAAAATTAAATTTATTTTTTCCATGTGGTTTGTATGGTTGTCATTTTCTGAATAGTCTACAACGTAGACGGTGCACAGTTGTGAGATAAGCTTTCAGAATTTGAAATTCCATTTTAGCTTTTACATTTATTTTACATTTGGAGAATGCATTTTGGTATATTTTCACTATTTTCATTTCAACCCTGAGTTCTGTGCATAAAATAGTTGCATGACACCTGTTTATCAAAGTGAGTATGCACTAGACAAGAGAAATTTAGGAAAGGTCAAGGTTTTTTTCCTTCCCTAGATTCATTGGAGCAGGCTGGTTGGTGAACTTTTTTATTTTTTGCATTAGACACTATTTGTTTCCTTGAACTGCCCTTTTATCCATAATCTTCTTAAGAAATCCTATTGATTTGGATGCACAACTCCATGCAACTGTTCTGTCCACAAGTTTTATGTGAATTGGTAGACGATTAACATTGCATCAATAGTTGCTACAAGATTTAAAATGTCAAGTGAATTGTAACTTAGTCCATGTAGTTTAATGAAATTAAATAATTGGTCCTTGAGTTTTCAAAAAGTATTGTTTGATCCTTATGTTTTTAAATCCATAAATAACTTAGTCCTCAGTCAATTCAACCTTCTTTTTTTCCCGTAAAATTTCATTTTTTTGAAAAATAGAAAAAAGAATATAGATGAGATTAGAAAATTTGATTGGAAAAGAGTGTATTGTTGGAACAAAAAACTACTAAATAGACGATGTTCAACTTTGATCATTTTTTATACTGAAGGGAATTAGTTCCAATAAACTACAGGGACTAAGTTATATTTAATTCAAAATTGTTCAAATTGAAAAGACAAGGTCCAAAGTGATATTTTAATCCAACTGTGGAGTTCATAATGCCTGTTTCTGCTCCAGAGCGTTGCTGTATAGGAAATTCATGCATTCAGTTCTCGATAACTTGTTCTAACATCTACTTTCTCCTATCATATGCTTTAAGGTGATGAGAATAATGGAGGCATTGGAGGGTAAGGGTTTCCGATTGCCCTTAACAAAAGCGGAAGCTGAGTTGGCTGAGAAGTTAGCTGCAATAATTAGACAGGTATGTCTTTCCTGTCCTCTCTCTGATCTGTACACTATTCATTATCACTTAACCTGCATCAGGAGATGATATTAACGAGTAGATGCCATTTCAGCTCAAAGGATCTGGCGCAGAACTTTCTAGGAGGGTTCAAAACCTACTCACTGTATCTCGTGTTCAAGAAAATGGAATTGGTGCTGGAGGTTCTCTTTATCTTCCAGGATCAACCAAAATACATGAACAAAGTCTTGCTGATATGCAGGAGGTAAGAGGGGGACAAGTGAGAATTCATGTGGGGATTTAGACGTTACTTTATTAGTTATGATCCTTCTTGCTAAGCTCGTTGTTTCTTTCTCTTTACCCAGTGATGCATGAACAACATGATATAGTAACATTGAGTGCCTGTTTATTTTAGGTTGCACACCTAAAAGCATTTTACGTTTCAACCTCATTGCCAGACCAACCCTTAGCTGGAGGGAAAATATTAATTACCAGCCTTCAAATTGTACTAATTGTTAATAACAATAAAAATAAAGAAGGAATGGATCTGCAGTGATACTGTTTTTTTGTGCGGAGAAGAGTATTATTTTTCTATTTCGATGAATTATATGGCCCTATAAAGTTTGCAATTACAATTATAATGCTCTTGGTTTGATCCTCATAGTATTTTTACATGTAATAGATAACAAGTGACTGGTTTTGTGGGGCAGGTTTTACAACAGCAGACTGAAGCTATTGCAAGGCTTGGCAATGTGTTGAAGCGAGACATCAGGGACATGGAAATTATGATGGCCGAGGGCACAGAGATGACAGAATAATTGAGCTAGAGATACGAGGAGCACTTGCTGATTAATTCCTTGACAAGCTGCAATTTTGTCACTGGTTCAGTTAGCAAGTGATCTGTGATTAATACAGTTCAACTCTGACAAGAGTTGTCATAAACCATACTCAAATTCTCTCCCTCCATCTTCACTATCCCCTCCTCATCAATCCTTGATGGCTTAAATTTGCTAGGGGGCCTGTTTGTGAAATCATCATCAGGAGTGATGGTGTCATCACCAAATGGATCATGTCAGCTGCCACTCAATCGTCGAGGGGGATTCAATTGATCAACGGAGGGTAAAGCTCACGCCTGTGGGAGCCAGGGTCTGAAGGAGTTTCCCTAATAGGGCTCTTTATTTCGTGGATTGTTAAGAATAGTTTGTAGTTCAACCATGTGCAAGCTTATGTAATGTGATTGATGCTTTTGTGAGGAATTGCAAGCTTAGGAGTCGCTCTATCATCTCTCCCGTGCCAACAATAGCTGCTCATCTCTCTCCCTGCATCCACGAAGACAAATCACCCAAAGTAAGCACCTTGCATTTAAAAGTATGTCTTAATACACATCTCAGCGTGTCAGCACCTTGAAAGAATTTGTCATGAACGAGTTTCAATATTTGGAAAGCTATGGGCATATTTATCTTTTCCTTCATATCAACAGCTAAACTGAGCAGCAATTTTAAAGAAGCATGTAATTGTTGTAGTTACCAGGGTAGGGGAGAAAGCAAACAACAAATCCAAGTGCACATAGAGAAGCACATCATATATTATAAGACAATGAAAATAACTTGTTTGAACAACCCCAGAATCTAGTATACGAGGCGGAAGAAGACAAGTTTCTTCATTGTTGCAGGATTTGTACCTTCAAGGATGATGACTTCTCATTAAATCAGAAGAATTTTCTTGACATTTAGAAGGATAGGGTGTTGGTCTCTTCGAATTACACATCTACTTGCGACTTGCAGAGCTGAAGTCATTCTATCACACAATAAAGAAGCAGCAAATTTTGTACCATAAAGTGATATGAACATCAAAATGAAATCTCAGAAAGCCTTACCACTAAAAACCAAAAATAAGGTGGGGGGGATTTCCGTTAGTTCGGCGCTGAACAACAAATTCCTCTGGAACCTTGCTGCAATTGCAGCAGAAAAGACATTGCAGAATTTCTTCGAGGATGAATCTGGCAAACACTCTTTCCAGCCAAATTTCAAGATTTTTTTGAAGGAGCCAGCCAAACTCTAAGATTTCAATTCAATTAAAAAACTTGAACAATACACTCACAATACCTTAGAGCTTCAGAGCCCAAAATTTGCTCACGTGGAATCCATCCATCAATGTTCATTAAATCTAACCAGTGGCCAAAAATATCCACACATATTCGGATATCCCAACGCCTGCATATGCCCGCAAAAACATGTTTGGTTAGCCTGGCAACAGCACATAGTAACTTTATAATGTAACTGGAAATTAGACCTGACCAGATCAACAGTTGATGAAAACCTTCATCCCATGAAAATCCCCTAGGAAAGAATGGTCGGCTTGGAACAGCCGTATGCAGCTCAGCTGGCCAATATGAAATAAAATTATTATATCTGCAAGGAAAATGGCCAACTGTATGACTTTGTCAGGCACAAAAAATGATGGCAAGCAAATCATACATTAAAAAAAGAAAAAACAGTTAGATGAATTGTGAAAGCAGAAAAACATAACAAGATAAGAGTAGAAGATAGAGATCTCCTAGCATCTAATGAACTGATATAGATAATGCTCGCTCATTATTTGCCATTTCTTTCTTATTATCCGTCCCCACACAACAGGAACATGCAATCCTTACTGCAAAGACATGAAATAATTTAAAGGGAGAAATCCCAGAAGAGATAGCTAATCTCACATACTTGGGAGGGAGAAATCCCAGAAGAGATAGCTAATCACACATACTTGGGTACTTCGAATTTATCTCGGAATCAATTGACTGGAAAGATTCCTGACAAGATTGGAAGCCTACATCTGTTAGAAATTGTTGATCTCTCAAACAATTATCTTTCAGGTCTTATTCCTCCGAGCATGTCTTCCATGACTTTCTTGAATCACCTGAATCTGTCCCGCAATAACTTATCAGGACCAATTCCATCAGCCAACCAATTCCAAACCTTCGATGATCCATCTATATATGACTTTGCGGGTCTCCATTACCAACCAAATGTTCAACGCCTGGTAATGAAGCACCAGAAATCAAGAATGATGAGGTCGAGGATGAAGATGATTGTGAAATGCCGTGGGGTTTTGGGTTGTTTGTGGGACATTGATAACGAAGAAGTCTTGGAGACGTGCCTATTAATTTCCAGTTCATAGACGAAATGAAAGAAAAAATCTATGTGGCCATTCCTTGATCATTGAATCCTGATGTCAACTTCATTACCTACTCATAATGCAAGTCCAATAACTCTTACTCCCTTTTCTATTTGATAATAACCTGAGCTCTGGCTCCATATCAATCCATTCTTTAAGGCCTCGGTCAATGACAGGACCACCACGGTAGAACAATCCTTCTTTCAGTCGTCATGCCTTTGCCAATAAATTAAATTGGCTCGGTAGCTAGTCGAATAGTACTGTCTGTATAAAAATGTTATTAATTCTGTACCATGAACTCAACATGGTGTTGGTCCAAACCATCAAGCAAATGAGAATCTGCAGAAATTATAGCAAATTCAGAGGACTAGGGTAGGAAGATTCCCTTTGCTTTCATAAGGTCCAAACCACCAAGTACATGAGAATCTGCAAAAACCTAGGTCACCTAATTCCTTGATGATGTTCACTGAAAGTTCAATTGTCATTTTGTATATTCACTCTAGTTTTTTCGTTTGCTGAAATCAAAGATTAGACAACCTATTTTTATCTTCTCTATAGCTATTTAAATGATTTATTTTCTTTTTTCCCTGACATTTTGATTTTCTTTTTTGTTTTCCTAGATGCATTTGTTCTTTTCAAAAGCCATTCTTTAGGTTTAGCATATCAAAGATACCTGATAGATTGCTGTGATTAATCAAAGATTACAAGTAAACTGTAGATAATTGAATATACAATAAGAAGAACAAAGAGAATGTGTGGTTGAAAGATTCAAATGCACTTGACCGAAAAGAATGAGTATGAAGTCCACTTGTTTCCTGCTTAAATAGAATCAGGACCTCCAAATCTTGTAAAGAATTTACTTTCTGGACCACTTCCCATGAACATTGGCCACGAGATGTCATTGTTGGAAAAACTAGATATTTCTCAAAACTTCTTGAACGGTAGCATTCCGCCATCCATGAGTAGAATGGCAAGTTTAAGTTTTCTTCACCTGTCAAGCAATCATCTATCTGGAGCACTACCTACCAACTGGCAGGCTTTGCAAGGTCTGACGGTGATAGATCTATCCTGTAACAATCTATCTGGCAGGATTCCTAGCTCCATGTGGCTATCACCGTCTCTAATCTGGCTAAAGTTGAGAAATAACAATCTTTATGGTGAGCTTTCATCAACCTTACAGAAATGCACAGGCTTGTTTGCACTTGATCTTGGAGGAGATAAATTCTTTGGGGCCATCCCAAATCTGTTTGCTAAAAACCCTTCTTCTTCCTTTTTTTAATCATATTTAGGCTTAAGAGCCAATATGTTGGTTGGAAATATTCCTGGAACTCTGTGTTACCTCTCCAGAGTACACATTTTGGACCTTGCACTTAATAATTTATCAGGGCCCATCCCCAAATGTCTTCGCAATTTAACTGCCTTGAAATTGCCAGGATTACTTTTCAAATCTACTATCAACCCTGCATGTGTCATACTCTAGTCATGCAGAATTGAACGCGGAAGGTATGCTCGTTGAATATACAAGCATAATTTCTGTGGTAAATATCATAGACATGTCATGCAACAATCTATCAGGAGTGATGCCAGAGGAGATAACAAATCTCTCAACTTTGGTGACCCTGGATTTGTCCTGGAACCAGCTAACTGGTATGATACCAGAGAAGCTTGAAGCAGTTAGAAGATCCTGACCTCTCATCTAACCACCATTCTGGCTTATTCCTCCGAGCATGACTTCATTGACTTTTTTGAAAAACTTGAATCTGTCGTTCAACAATTTGTCTGGACAATTCCATCCACCAATCAGTTCCATACCTTCAATGATCCATCAATTTACGAGGGTAACCCATATCTTCGTGGACCTCCATTGCCAATCATGTGTGACATCACCAACAATGGGAAAGCTGGATTCAAAAGTTACAAAGAGAAAGGTGAAGATGATCCTGAAAATCTATGGTTTTACATGGGCATGGGATCAGGATTTATAGTGGGATTTTGGGCTGTTTGTGGAAGCTTGGCCATCAAGAAGTCTTGGAGACACGCCTATTTCAAGTTTCTTGATGGAGTGGAAGATAAGCTATTTATGTTCATTACGCACAGCTCACTGGCAATTAAAATGAA